>Ga0255781_10000960_pt1 | contig 23649 bp, 16 predicted proteins | sample 101ome_21_FD_179979 | JGI IMG/M metagenome (GOLD analysis project Ga0255781, IMG submission 179979) | Coastal salt marsh microbial communities from the Groves Creek Marsh, Skidaway Island, Georgia - 101413BT metaG (version 2) | ecosystem: Environmental > Aquatic > Marine > Intertidal zone >... | reverse complement strand
CTCCAGCGAACACTGCCGCATAGGTGCGAATCGCAGCATCGTCTGATTGCAGGTTGGTCAGGATTTTTTTGCGACCCTCTTCATCTCCGAGAAGGCCGATGGAGTGATAAAGAAATGCCTCAACGAGTGGATCGTCTGTGTCGGGAATTCGTGCCCTGATCCGAGGAATATCGGAGCTGTCTCCAATGCGACCGAGAACCCAGGCCGGAAGACGATAGGTCGCAGGGTCGCTTTCCTTTTCTAAAACAGATCGAAGGGTAGCGAATCCCTCTTTCTTCATTTCGGGGCTGCCGTGCTTCGCGAGAGCAGCAGCAGTCATGAGAAGGAGGCGTGGATCGTCGTTGGATCGAAAATGCTTCACAAGCGGAGCTTCGTCGCCATCAAATCCCACTTTGTATAGGCTCTCGGCGGCGTGGACAAAGCCGTGTCGATCGTCGCCTTTCAGAATGCCAAGCATGATCTCCGCTTTCTCTCGATCACCTGCCCGGACCAGTTCGCGGGAAAGACCAACTCGCTTTTGGTCGTCCTTCTCTGTTTCCAGTTTGGGTTCGAGAAAGGCTCGCACCTCGTCTCCCTTTCCCGCAAGGGTTAGCGCTTCAGCAGCGTGGATGGAAGCCCAGAAGTCATCTTTTCCCTTAGCATTCAGCCCGTCTCGCAAAACCGTTAGACATGTCTCATGCGATGATTCATCGAATGATAGGCCGTCATCTGTGACTGGCGAGCAGGCCGCAATGAGAAGTGGCAAAGTGAGAAGAGGAAATAGTTTCATGATTCCAAATTTGCTTTTGGAGCAAAGATTTTGCAGGCGATCAATCCGGCAACAAGTCCAACGATGAGAGCCGATGGTGAGATCAATTGAAAGCTGACGGGTGCAAAACCGGTCTCTGGATCTAAGCCGAACAAGTCACCGGAAAAGGCGACGAGAATAGCGACGGTGACGCTGCAAATCGTCCCGATCCAGACCCCTTTGGCATTCGCGAAGGGAACAAACAAAGCAAAGAAGAAGAGCAACGCGATTGGAACGGTCAGCAGGTTTACGATCTTGTTAGTGACTTCGAAAAAGTTGCCCTGCACTTTGCCCACAACTGTGCTCAGCCCGATGACGATGGCACCAATCGCGACTGCGAGCCAGCGGGCAAAGCGGAGATGTTTTTCCTCTGTTTCCGGCTTTTTGCCAAAACGGTCGAGGTAGTCGGTTACAACAACAGCTGTGATCGAATTTACCCCCGAGTCGACACTGGACATCGCCGCAGCAAAAAGCCCTGACACAACGAGGCCGGTCACGACGGGAGGGAGGTGGAATGCAATGAAATAGGGGAAGAGTTGGTCGGCCTGATCTTTGAGCGATCCCTCCTTGGGAAGCAGATCCTGGTTGGCGTCGAAATATCCCAGCAGAGCAAAGCCAACAAACCCCAGAGTGACACCTACGACGAGGCCTACCGTCAGTTGCATTCCGATGGCCTTGCGCGCGGTCTTGGCGTCTTTGGTAGACATGAATCGCTGGATTGAGACCTGATCTCCCATCGAGGTGCAAATCATCCAGAGAAGCATCGAAAGCATCGAACCCATGATCGTAATTCGAGTGGAGGGGTCGAAACTGAAGAAGGGTTGTTCGTCCCAGACATCGCTTTTCCACTCCGTAGGAAACCATCCGAAACCACCCATTTTCCAGGTGACTGTTCCGATGACTAACAAAGCACCACCATAAAGCAGCAGGGTTTGTAGGGTATCTGTGATTACAACAGCGCGAAGTCCGCCAAGGGACGTGTAGGTGATCGCAAAGGCTCCGGTGACGAGGACGATCCAGGGGATATATTTGTCGTCGACTCCGATCATTGTCGCGATGGCCTTGGAGGTCATGTAGATTAGCAGAGACATCCAGACGAGGCGAAGCGCAAGGAACATGGCGCCACCGAGGAGGCGAATGCTGAGGCCGAGTTTTTCTTCCAGTAACTCGTAGGCACTGGTGACTCGCTGCCTCATGTATACGGGTAGAATGACGAATCCCATCACGACAAACACGAGGGGATACATCAGGTAGTTCCACATGATGGCCGGACCCTTTCCGGCAATTTCCCCGGGGATCGCGAGGTAGCTGATCGTGCTCAATAGGGTGGCAAAAAGTGAAACGCCAATCAGCAGGGGGTTCATCGCCCCTGAACCGACGAAATACTCCGAGGTGTCTTCCTGTTTTCGGCCGAAGTACCATCCCAGTCCGATTGTGGAGAGAGCGTAGACGGCGAGTATGATCCAATCGATTGCGGTCATATTTGGCGATCTTGGGAATTGGCTTTTCGGAAGTCTAGCCAAATTCCAACGCATTCACCTGCAACGACATGATACGGGCGTGGTCGATTCCGTTGGTAGCTCGCACGATGATTCGGAGCCCGCGGACAGCTTTCGGGGCGGAAAGGTGATGCCGCCTCTGTCGTTGGTAGTTGTCGGTCACTTCGACGAGGGTTTCCCATTCCTCTTTTTCTCTCACTTCGATCGAGTAGTCGCTAACGGTTTCTGGCTGGGGTTGGCCCCAGATCATTTTGGAAGTGTATCCATCGTGATGGCTCAAGGTAAGATGTCGATGCATTCCAGTATCAAAAACTAGATTGATTTCCGTGATCGTAATGTTGTTGGGCCATTGGAGGGAAATCGATGCGGGAAAGCCTTCTTCAGGATCGGAAATCCATCGATGTAGACCTGCCTCGCAGCGGTCGCCTGGTGCCCCCGATTGGCCATGGATGGATCGAGATTGCGAAGAACAAACAAGGACGGCAGAGCCATTCTCTTGTTCGCTCGATGCCGTAATTTCGGCATGCGGAACGGCATCATTTTCTGCCATGACATTCCGACCGATCAAATAGGCGTCGTCTCGCAGCAAGCTTCGCTGAATATCGGCTAAAGCGGATGCGCTCTCGGGAAGCTCGGCGGGAAGAATCTCACGTTTTGCGGCAATCGCCGCAGCCGTTCCGACTCCCTGGCCCACCGTTGCACAGGTGGCCATGACTCTGGTTGTAGAAAATGCGACATGGCTTGCCGAGATATTGCGTCCTGCAAAAAGGAGATTGCTGACGTCGCGGGCTATACAGCATCGCAGGGGAATGTCGTAGAGTTTGGGAACGGGAGTTTGCACGCAGGGTTCGATATCAGGAGCATCTATCCCCTCAGGTGGGTGCAAATCGAGCGACCAGCCTCCGTAGGCAATGGCATCAGGGAATGGCTGGCTCGTCAGGACATCCTGTTCTGTCAGGATGTGTTGCCCGATGAAACGTCGACTTTCCCGTTTCCCGGGAAGAAAACCAATCCAGTCGAGTGCCCAGTTCTGGGCCTGAAAGTCGTCGGCAGCTGGGCCGTTCTTGATATGATTCCAGATACCGAGAGTGACGGCGAGAAGCTCGTCGCGAATAATTTCATTGTCTTTGATGGTGTCGAGCGTTCCGCCCCACTCGGCCCACCAATAGCCGTATTCGTGAGTGGGTTCTTCTTCGCCTGGTGTCGCGTAGAGACGCAAGCGGAGTTCCTCGCGGGAGAATTTGCGAGCCCATGACGGTGCCTCGAATGGCATTTCCCGGTCGTGCTTTCGCGCCTGCAAAAGGATCGTCGAGCCGAGTCGCTGATTGTCTGCTTCGGGCTGGGCGAGTTTCTCTCCGAATGTCCCGACCGCCTCGCGCCCCTCCATGAAGGCAGCACCGGCCTCAGCACCGAGTCGTCCATCTCCCGTGCAATCGATAAAGCTTGCGGCCTCGATTCGAAATCGATCTTCTGTCGACTGCCGCACTGCGATTGCTGCGGTGATCTTGGAATCTTCCGTTTCGGCACGGACGACGGAAGTGTTCAGCATTAAATCCAGATTCGGCTCTGAACGGCAGAGGTCGTAGAGAATAAGGTCAAAAACCGAGGCGGAGCGTTGCGGGTTTTTCACAGCATTTTCGAGTCGAATTTCTTCGATGATTCCGCCTTCCCTTGCTTCGGTGATAAGCTCCTCGCCTCGGTCAAATTTTCCCGTTCCGTTCGCGCCGACAATATGCATTCGAACCTCGCTCGATGCATTGCCGCCGAGAACGGGCCGGTCCTGACAGAGGATCACGCGTGCTCCGTTTCGAGCTGCGGCGAGGGCGCATGGAACGCCAGCGGGACCGCCTCCGGCTACGAGGACATCGCAGCGAAGTGTTTGGGGTTCTGTTGGCATGATCAACTCAACTCGACAGGATTGGTCGTGTTGCGTCAAGAGGTCGAACTGACGCGGACACGCCTTTACGTAGATAGAGTTCGCTCTATTTTAGTTACTGTAGAGGCCTCATGGAGAAATTATCGACAGCGCTGATCGTGATGGTCCTTCCCGTCGTCATTGCGACGGCTGAGGATACTGTTGATTTCAATCGTCAGATTCGTCCGATTCTGGCTGACAAGTGTTTCCAGTGCCATGGACCAGATGAAGAAACGCTGAAGGCAAAGCTGCGTCTCGATCAGAGAGAGTCGGCGACAGGCGACGGGGCGATTGTTCCTGGGAAGTCGGCCGAGAGCGAAGTGATCGCCCGCATTTTCGCTTCAGATCCGGACGAAGTCATGCCCCCACCAAAGGTGAAAAAGCCAGTCACGAAAGAGGAGGCGGAGCTGCTGCAAAAATGGATCGATGAGGGCGCCGAGTATTCCGGTCATTGGGCTTTTGAACCTGTTACGCCGAGAGAAATTCCGAAGGTGAAAGATCAAGCGGGTGCCAAAAATGAGATCGATCGTTTTATTCTAGCTCGATTGGAGCAGGAAGGTCTTTCCCTTTCACCGGAGGCGGCTCCCGCCACTCTTGCGCGCCGCATATCTCTCGACCTAACAGGGTTGCTCCCGGCACCTGATGGGGTTGGGTCCTTCATTCAACAGTATCAAGTTGATGCCGACGCGGCGGTAACTTCGTTTGTTGACGAGATGCTGGCTTCGCCGCACTACGGAGAGCGTTGGGGGCGGCATTGGCTGGATCAAGCGCGCTACGCGGACTCTAACGGATACACCATCGATGGAGAGCGTGTCATGTGGCCGTATCGGGATTGGGTGATTCGTTCGCTCAATGAGGACCTTCCTTTTGACCAGTTTACGATCAAACAAATCGCGGGTGACCTGTTGCCGGACCCTGACAAAGCAACTCTCGTCGCAACCGGATTTCATCGAAATACGCTCATCAACCAGGAAGGTGGCACCGACGATGAACAGTTTCGAAACGAGGGAATGGTCGATCGGATCAATACGACCGGTGCTGTCTGGCTTGGGCTGACTTTGGGATGTGCGCAGTGTCACACCCACAAGTTTGACCCGATCACGCACAAGGAATACTTCGAGATGTTCGCTTTCTTCAATCAGGGGACGGACATCAACAACACCGGAGCAACGGTGGAGGTCGGGGAAGGGGAGTTGTTCCTCAAGGATCCGGACCCGAAGTTGATTGCCAAGGTGGACGCTGCCAAAGCAAGGCTGGCGACGCTCGACGCGACGAAGGTGGAGCGGCAGAGCAAGTGGGAGAAAGCGTTGCTTGAGTTGACGATTTCCGAAGTGATTGCGGATTGGAAACGGGTCAAGCCCGCTACCTTTCTCGCGGAAGGGGGAGGACGAATGAAAATGCTTGAGGATCATTCTCTCATTGTTTCCGATGCTGGACCGAATGAAGTCTATCGAGTGACGGTGCCAACGAAAGGGAAGCCGGTAGGGGCATTGCGACTCAAGCTACTTCCTCACGAATCCTTGCCCAAAAATGGTCCGGGCCTCGCCGCGAACGGGAATATTGTTCTAACTCGTGTCGAATTTCTACAGGGGGGCAATCCGCTAGTGGTTAAACATGCCGAGCACGATCACGCGCAGCCTGGTTTTTCCGGAGCGTTTACGATCGATGGAAATCCGGACACCGGTTGGGCGATTAATGTTGGCAAGGGTACGGAACCCGGAGTGAAAATGAATGCCGAGCACGAGATCCAATTCACTTTTGCCGAGCCAATTGGTTCCGGAGAACCCGTCGAGGTAATTCTGCGGCACGAAAAGAATTCGAATTACAACATCGGTCGTTTTGCCTTGGATATTTCAGCTACTGCGCCTGCCCCGATGAAGGATGAAAAGATCCTGACAAGGCTGCGCATCGATCCAGCAAAGCGGAGCGACGAAGATAAAAAATTTCTTGTCGCCGAATTTGCGAAAGAAGATGTCGAGCGTCGAATGGCAGTCGCAGATCTGGAGAAAGCGCGCAACGATCTCGGGATCGGGCCTCAGGTGAGAACAATGGTGATGAGTGATCTCGATGACAAGAGGGAGACTTTCATTCACACCCGAGGGGATTTTCTCCGCCACGATAAGGAGGTCGGCGCACTTGCTCCCGGGGTGCCAGCAGTTCTTCCGGACTTGCTGGAGCAAAAGGGTGCCGCGAAACCTCGCAACCGTCTCGACCTCGCTCGGTGGTTGGTTCGGCCCGACCATCCGCTGACTCCGCGAGTGACAGTGAATCGGGTATGGATGCGCTACTTCGGTCGCGGTATTGTCGAGACAGAAAACGATTTCGGAACGCAGGGGACATTTCCCACGCACCCTGAGTTACTCGATTGGCTGGCGCAACGGTTCGTAAACGAAGGCTGGTCGATGAAGAAACTTCATCGCTTGATCGTCAATTCGGCGACCTACCGGCAGTCCTCCTATCGTGAAAACGGTGTGAAGCAGGACCCGCTCAATCACTTGCTCGCCCGACAGGCACGAATCCGTTTTGACGCCGAGATCGTGCGCGACGCCGCGCTGTCGGCGAGTGGCTTGCTTCATCCGAAACTTGGAGGCCCGGGTGTAATGCCGCCCCAGCCGGAAGGGGTTTACGCGTTTACCCAGAGAAAAGTTAATTGGGTCGCGGCCAAAGACGAAAACCGCTATCGGCGCGCTCTCTACACGAAGTTTTATCGGAGTGCTCCCTATCCGCTTTTGACGACATTCGATTCTCCTGATTTTCAGAGTGTCTGCACAGCACGGGTGCGATCGAATACCCCTTTGCAGTCACTGACCATGGCAAACGATGAAGGGATGTTCGAGCTCGCTCGCGGGCTCGGTGGACGATTGTTGCGAGAGGTCGAGGGCGCGGATAGCTCCGCCAATCGCGACCGGATCAGCCGCGCGTTTGAACTGTGTTATTCCAGGAAGCCTTCGGAGAACGAACTCGAATTGCTTGCCGGATTCCAGAAGAAGCAGGAAGCTGCTTTTGCGAAGGATGACAAAGGGGCAGGGGAAGTGGCTCCAATGGAATACCCAAAGACGTTCTCGGTCGCAACGGCCGCGTCGTGGTCTGCTTTGGCGCGGGCATTGATGAACACGGATGAATTTATTACGAGGGAGTAGAGATTCGAATATCAATACGATGACTGATTTTTCTCAATACGAAACCCGCCGCCATTTCTTCGAGAAGTGCGGGGTTGGGTTGGGTGCCATTGCACTCAGCGACATGCTTCATCAGGAGGCAGGGGCTGCGACGGTTTCCGATCCCATGGCGGTGCGGAAATCTCATCACCCGGCCAAAGCCAAAAACGTGATCTTCATGTTCATGGCGGGTGGGCCAAGTCATCTCGAGCTTTTCGAGGACAAGCCGACTTTGCGTGAGTATCACGGCCAGAAACCGCCGGAATCTCTGGTCAAAGGCAAGCGTTTTGCCTTCCTGGGACAGGATGCCAAAATCCTCGGCTCGGAACGCAAGTTCGAGCACTACGGCGAGTCGCGCATGACTTTGAGCGAGCTCTTCCCACATCATCGAAAGATTGTTGATGAAGTGACATGGCTTCGCGGGATGAAGACAGAGGTCTTCAATCATGGTCCGGCCAAGCTTTTTATGAATACAGGTTTCCAGGTGCCGGGGCGTCCGAGTATGGGATCGTGGGTAACTTACGGAATTGGCAGCGAGTCGCGAGATCTTCCCGGCTTTGTCGTGCTTCAGTCGGGGCCGCGCGGACCTCGTGCCGGCAATGCGCTCTGGTCGGCTGGATTTTTGCCATCGAGCTACCAGGGAGTTCCGTTTCGTGGAAGCGGGGATCCAATTCTCAATCTGGCGAATCCCGAGGGGATTTCAAAAGAGCGGCAGAGAGATTTTGTCGACGCAGTCAGCGCGCTGAACCGGGAGCGTCTCGGTGTGACAAGCGATCCGGAAATTGCGACGCGGATCAATGCCTACGAAATGGCATATCGCATGCAGACAAGTGCGCCGGAGTTGATGGATTTAAAAGGGGAATCACAGGCGACGCTCGATCTTTATGGAGCAACTCCGGGAGGAAATTCTTACGCGAACAACTGTCTTCTAGCCCGTCGTCTCGTGGAGCGAGGAGTGCGTTTTGTGCAATTGTATCATACCGATTGGGACCACCACGGTGGGCCAGGGCAGACGTTGGGCAAGGATCTGGAGAAAGTGACAAAGCAAGTCGACCAGGCGTCAGCAGCATTGGTTCTCGACCTCAAGCAACGAGGGTTGCTGGAAGATACCATCGTTGTCTGGGGGGGCGAATTCGGCCGCACGCCGATGGGGGAAACGCGAAATAATAAGGTTGGCGGGCGTGATCACCATATTGATGCGTTTACGATGTGGGCTGCCGGAGGCGGGTTTCGACCGGGCGCAGTCTACGGAAAAACGGACGATTTTGGCTACGAAGTGGTCGATGAGAAAGTTCACGTTCACGATCTGCATGCGACAATACTGCATCAGCTAGGCTTTGATCACGAAAGACTGACTCACCGCTTCCAGGGGCGCGATTTCCGACTTACCGATGTGCATGGGCATGTTGTCAAGGATGTGCTGTTGTAATTTGGTGACCCGTTCGAAATTTGTGCCCGGATTGTAATTGGTATTCCATTCAATTCGCGGCAAGTATTCCTCATGAGAGAACCCACTCACAGCAAAACTGTCGGATACATCCTTTGGATTTTCGGATTTACGGGATCGCATCGATTCTATTTCGGAAAGCCTCTCACGGGAATTCTTTGGCTTTGCACAGGCGGGCTTTTTCTCGTCGGCTGGATTGTCGACCTTTTCCTGATTCCGGGGATGGAGAAAAAAGCCGAGCTTCGCTACAAAGAGGGACCGATCAATTACACGGTAGCCTGGGTTCTCCAGACCTTTCTGGGGCCTCTCGGAATCCATCGAATGTATATGGAGAAATGGATCACGGGAATTCTCTATCTGTGCACCGCAGGACTGGCAGGAATTGGCTGGGCCTACGACTACTGCACTCTGAATACCCAGATCAGCGAGCGAAATGCCGCGAGGACTCCGGTGTTCAGACCAGCGGATTCGAACCTGATCGAAGAGTGATTAGGGGCTCTTTTTGAGAATTCCCGTCCTTCGCGACTGCGCGAAGAAAGGGAAATTTCCGCTTTCGTTTCGGTCGAAACGGGGTGATCGAATGCGCCACCCCAATAAGACCTATGGCTAAAAATTTCGAATTGGAAGGAACCCTTAAGATAATTAACGAAATTCAGACGTTCGCGAGCGGATTCTCGAAGCGAGAATTCGTCGTGGAAGTAGCGGATGGAAACTACCCGCAGATGATCAAATTTGAGTGCGTCAAAGAAAAGACTGCTCTCACAGATGGACTCAATACGGACGAGCAGGTCAAAGTGACTTTTGATATCCGTGGAAATGAATACAACGGTCGTTACTACGTGAACCTCAATGCCTGGAAGCTGGAAAAAGTTGGCGGAGGTAGTGCTGCTCCCGCAGACGGAGGATTCAGTGATACGGAGGCTCCTCCTTCGCATTTGAACGAGCCTCCAGGTGGTCATGGTCAGGAAGCTGACGATGATATCCCGTTTTAAAAATTTGGAAGAATCACGACCGAGGGTCGGATCGCAAAGAAAGAACAAGTATGTCTGAATCATCGTCAGGAAATAATCGTAATCGTGGAGGCTCGCGGAGCGGCGGCCCCCGAAGAAGAAGTTCGGGAAATCGCAGTTCCCAAGGTGACGGCTCTCAAAATCGAAACCAGGGTAGTCGTCAGGGTGGCGGCAATCGAGGCGGTCGCCGGAGACCTCGTCAGCCGCAATTGACTGGTTTTCAAAAATTTCTCAAAGCAATCAGTTTTGGTCTGATCGATCCGAGAAAGAAGCCCAAATCTGGCTCGCGGAAACCGTCGTCGAGAAAGTCCGCTCCTTCCAAAAAGGGCGGAGCAAGACGAAAGCCAGAGATCGTCGAGCCAACGACTCCTCGTCTTTATGTGGGAAACCTCAGTTACGATGTAACAGATGAGGAATTGAATGAAGTTTTCTCGGGAAGCGGAACTGTGAAGGAAGCTTCTGTTGTTCGTCACGGAGGTTCCGGTCGTTCCAAGGGATTTGCGTTCGTGGAAATGAGTTCGCTGGAGGAAGCTAAGGCTGCGGCCTCCAAGTTGAATGACAAGGAAATCCAGGGGCGCAGTATTTTTGTCACAGGAGCAAAGGCGCAGAAGCCACGATCAGGCGATGATCGGCGTGGTGATTCAAGATCGCGGAGCGATCGTGATGGCGGTCGCCGCGAGGGCGGTCGCCGCGAGGGCGGTCGCAGAGAATTATCCTCTTCAGATCGCGGTGATAGAAGTCGGCGGGATCGCAAGCCTCGTGACCGACGTGGTGCTGATGAGGAAAAGAAACAAAGCCGCCAGGTTCGCCAGATCGAAATCGAAAAAGTGGAGTCTCCGATTCTGCTTGTCGGCAATGTGAATGCTGATGCATCGGATCAGGATATTCAGGATCTTTTCGACGGAATTGGGGCTGTCGCCAGCAAAGAGGCTGTTGGAGAAGGTGCTGATAAGCTGACCCAGGATCTCAAAGTGGAATTTTCCGAAGTTGAAGGTGCGCAAACTGCCGTCGAACTTTTGCAAGGGAAGTCCTTCATGGGCCACCAGTTGAAAGTTACCGCGTTTAACGGAGAAGCCGCCGACAAGGGCGGGGCAGCCGAGGCTGAACCGCAGGTAGGGGGAGCTCCCGAGACTTCCGAAGCTGAAACTGAAGCCGTTGAAGCCGTTGAAGCCGTTGAAGCTGTTGAAGCTGTTGAAGCTGTTGAAGCTGTTGAAGCTGAAACCAGCGCCGAGGAGGCTCCCTCTGAAGAGCCGGCTCCGGTGGAAGAAGCTGCGGAAGCCGAGATCAGGGTGGAAGAGGTCCCTTCCGATGATCAAGCCTCGGAAGGCTCCACTCCAGAAGAGGAAGAGTGGTCTCCCTCAGCAGGGGACAAGCAGTAGAGGCGGTGATTTCGTGGGAAGGAGCAAGCTCCTTCCCTTCATTCATAACCGTCGAAGCTACTGCTTCTTCAACTCCTCCAGCATTTCCAGGAGGTGCTTTGTCAGAATGACAGAAGCCTGCTTCTCCATTTTGCTTGTTCCGAGCCATGTCTCGTATCCGCCAAGCTCGTGCTGGTGGGGTGGTGGTAGATAGCCAAAGCCTCCGTTAGCGAGTTCAACGATCATGGTTCGCTCAAACGGGCTTTTCTCTTTCAGCTCCATTCCGATTTCGACGAGCACTTCAAACGGCAGGGAAACGATTGCCTGGTCTCCGAGGCGTATTGCTTGTATCGCCACGTCGGTTTCATCAGGTCCCTCGTTGAGACGCAGGGCACGCATCGCATAGTGGATCGCGAGACGCGGCTCTTTCTTCAGTTCCTCTCCCGTCATTTCGAGAATCTTTTTCGATTTCTCGATGAGGGCGGGGTCTGGCTTTCGATTTTTCAAGGTGACCCGCCGCTCCACGATGCTGACTGGGAGATTCGATTGGAATTCGACGTCCTTCACGGCCATGTGAGCAGCATCCGAAACTTTCGTGGCAACCTGCTGAATCTGCTCGAAAGGAGCCCGGGGTGGGCGCTTTCCGCGAAAATCGATATTGTTGATGTCGCCGCTGGTGCCGTTTGAGAGTATCGCGACGTAGTCGTCCGGTGCATTTCGGCCGCCAACCTTGTACTTGGCGAGTTCCGCAAACTGCCCGAAATAGTCAGCTGATACATTGCGGTTCGGAACGGCGCCGACATAGTGCAGAGCATAATTGGCAAATAGTCCCATCGGTTTGTTTCGACCGTTTTTCACTGCGATCACGGCGACCTCGGGATCGATTGGACCGGCAGGTTTTACGATGAGGTCGCGGGGCGGATTCATCTTTACCTTGTCAATTCCTCCGAATGGGTTGGGTGGCATGGTTCCTTCCTTCAGATACCAGCGTCGATTGAAGACCTCCGAAGCCTCTTCGGCAGAGCCGAAAGCCATTTTGGCCGGCTCAAGTCGATCAATTGCGGAGGTGATCGCTTTGACGATCCCATCGAAGGCGTGCTGGCGAAACGCAACTTCTGCAGGCTCTTCGCTGGAGCCATCGGCAGAGGGAGCCGAGTGGGTGTGGGTTCCGGAGATCAACATTTCCGTCGTTCTCCAGCCGCTGCGCCTGGCTGCTTCTGCCTTAATCTCATCGATCTTGTCCTGTGAAATATAGAGGATATCGACGACGGTCATCACGACTCGCCCTTCGCCATTTCGAAATGCAAACGACCTCGCATGTAGAGGATCATGGGCTGCGTCTGTTGGCTTCGGATTGAAAGATCCACGCAGAGTGACTGGCCATTTCGGAGGCGTGATATCCATCATGGAGAAACCCGCCTCAAGCTGGGCTGTGGCCGACATAGTTCCCACTACAAAAGAGAAAGCGAAGAGACATTGCCATTTTAGATAAGGGATTTTCATAACACAGTTTTGCGGATGCCTCATAATGCGGTAAAGAAGTTTTGCGGTCGCATTGCCGTCTCCTCTGTTACCGATCTTTTATGAAAATATGAAATCGACAATAGTCTTACTCGTACATCTTGGCCTCGATCGATCTCGCGCTAATGCTGCGATGCTTGCAGGAATCTCCGATCTGGAAGGCGTCACGATCCATGATTCTTGCTTCCATCTGGCGAATGTCTGTATCGACTCGATAGGGGAGATCACTCTTCGCCGGGGACGAAGTTCTGGGCGGCCAGAGCAGCGGCTCCATGAGCGCCGGCGAATTCAGCGCGTTTCACATATCGAATTTCCGGCGGTGGAAAATAATGATCTGTCAGGAATCTGCGACACTTGCTCTGTAGTTTTTCGAGGTAGAGATCGCCAAGTTCGTTAAAGGCACCGGCAATTACGACAAGCTCGGGGTCGGACAGTTGAACGAGCCGCGTCACCGTATCGGCGTGCAGGGAGATGAACCGATCAAGAGCACCGAGCGATTTTGCATCGCTTGCGAGACAGCCTTCGATAAAAGCTTCCCATTCGCCGGGCGCGGTTTTCGATTTTTTACCAATGCTGCGGACAGTGGCTTCGTCTTCGAGCCACGCACGTTTGCCGCTGGTGGCCCCGAGGACATTCCATCCCCGGATTTCTCCGGCGGTTTCGTGATGACCTCGAAAGAGTTTTCCGTCGGAAATCACGGCAGCGGAAATTCCTGTTCGTATGCTTAGACAGACGAGATTTTCAATCGAGTTGGGTTTGCCAAGCCAGTATTCCCCGAGGGCAATGGTCCGGGTGTTGTTCTCGATGCAGAGTTGTTCCGCAGTCAGTTGAAGTTCCGCGCAGAGATCGACACTCTCCCAGTCGCTGATGTAAGGGTATCCCAGCGCGATGCGTTCGCTCTGCTGCACTCGTCCCGGCACGCCGATCCCGTGCCCAATGATGGGAGCAGGAGCTTGTTGGTGATGAACCTCGAGAGTGTCGCGAAGTATGCCGAGGACTTTTTTCCGAGTTGGGTTTCTGCCCAGCGAGATTTGTTTTTCCGAAATCGTTTTTTGAGCGAAATCAACGAGGACCACATAGAGGAAGCGCGCGTCAAAGTCAATCCCGAGAAAGCAGCCGTGGCCTCCGACTAGATCGAGAAAGCGCTTGGGTCTCCCAGCACCGGATCGCTCCTCGAGTCCTTTCTCGCGAAGCAGGCCTCGCTCGATCAGGCTGTCGACCCGGCGACCAGCGGTAGATCGCGCTACGCCTAGCCGGTCAGCCAGGTCGCGGCGCGAGATCTCACTAGACTTTCGAATCTCCCGAAGCAGGAGGCTCTCCAGCGTGGCCGGGTCCATGAGGAAATTTCCGGACCTACATTATTCGGGAAGTTCCTGGCCTTTGGTCTCGGGAAGGAAAAGAATGATGATCGCACCGAGTAAGAAGAATCCACCGAGATAACTAACGGCAGTAGTGAGTTCCATCGAAGCTTTCATGCTTCCAGATAGACCCAGAATTGTGAAGGCTGCGATTATCCGGCCGCCATTGAATCCGACGCTCATCCCTGTGGCGCGGAGGCGGTTGGGGAATAGTTCGGGGAAGTAAACTGCGTAGCCCGCATGCATTCCCAGCGTAAAAAATCCGAAAATCGGCAAGAGCGCGAGAAGCATCGAATAACTCGTCGGAACGAAACAAACGATCGGAGTGATGATGAAGGCGGCGACATGGAAAAGGATAAATGTCTTTTTACGGCCGATTTTTGCGGAAATAGGACCAAAAAGAATTAGGCCGAGTCCGCCTCCGATTGTTTGAATAATTCCGTAAGCCAGCTTGGCTTTTTGGGAGGCGTCTGCCGGGTCAACTCCATCGGCTACAAGTCTTTCACGGGCCAGATCCTGGCCAGCGATACAGACCGCCCAAAAAGTTCCGAGACCCACCGCAGCCATGAGCATTGCCCCAATCGCTCGACCATTCCAGGGAGCGACCGAGAATAGTTCGATGAGGCTTCCTTGTTTTTGTGTTCCCGCTTTGGCCGCAGCGCGAGCTTCCTTCCATTTTTCCGGTTCTTTGACTGAGACGCGGACCCAGACAATGAGCAGAGCCGGAAGGACACCGACCAGATAGGCATACTGCCAGTTGGTATTCACAAGGTAAGCCGCTATTGCTGCCAACCAGGTTCCGACAACGGAGGAAGAATGGAAAATACTGGATGCCTGAGCCCGAGCTTTTTTCGGAAATACTTCGGAAACAAGGGCTGCGGCAACTGCCCATTCTCCCCCGACTCCCATTGCGACTAGAAAGCGAAGAGTTGATACGTGCCAGAGTTCCGTAGCAAAGTAGGTGAGTCCCGAGAAAATAGAATACATCAGGATCGTCACGATCATGATGGATCGACGACCGTATCGATCTGCTAAGATGCCGAACAAGATTCCGCCAATAGTTCCACCGAGAAGAAATACACTGAGAAACCACTCCCCGTATTTCTTCACATCCGAACTGCCCAATTCCTGGCCCAGAATTTCGGCGAGCATATCGCCACGGGTAAGGTTGAAAATTTGACCTTCGTAGACGTCGAAGATCCAGCCGGCGGATGCGATAATGAGGACAAGCCACTCGTAGCGTGTGATTCCTTGATACCACTTGGTGTTCGATTCGATTTGGTTGGACATGATGGGATTTGGATAAGGGCGAAAAATCTAACAGGATTGGGTGGTAGACCTAACAGGGTTAGTTCGTTGAGTAAACCCTGTTCGATATCACGTTGTTGTGTCAGTTGGAGTTGTCGGGGTCAATACCAGACTTTGAAAGGATCCGTAACCCCGGGGACTGCGACGGGGTAACGTCCCTCTTCATCCGGCTGAACCGGGGCGGGGGAGGAAAAGTCCACGAGGTCTTCTGGAACGAGGGTCTGGTTGGATGCCATGGCGTCTTCCCATGTGACATCCTGTCCGGAATAGTTCGACATGCGCCCGAGAATGGCGGTCATGGTGGCGAGGGCACCACGCTTGGCCTCGTTGTGCGGAAGGTCTTTCCGAATCGCTTCGAAGAAGGGGTAGTGTTCGAGCTGGTGTCCGTCCTCGTTTTTTCGAAATTGTTTACTGGCTTTATTAGGGCCGGAGATGGTGAACTCGCGCTGCATCAGGTTGGCACGTCCGAGTGTTCCAATAGCGGACTCGCTGATGTCGCGCGTGCATTCAGGAATCTGCCTGGCCTGACTGTAGAGGAGCGTGCCGTCGGCGTATTCGTATTCGACAAAATGGTGGTCGTAGATTTGTCCGTTTTCGGGCGCGTTGCGAACTTCTCGCCCGCCCATTCCCCGGGCTTTTACGGGGTGTTGCTCTCCCATAATCCAGTTGGCGACGTCGAGATTGTGAACGTGTTGCTCGACATTGTGATCACCGGAAAGCCAGGTGAAGTAGTACCAATTCCGAATTTGGTATTCGAGTTCGCTCTCGCCTTCCATGCGAGGTTTTCCGGGGCGGGAAGAGCCGTTCCACAGCGCACGGATCGCGCGGATTTCTCCGATAGCTCCATCCTGGATGCGCTTGATCCATTCCTGGTAGCCTGGTTGGTGGCGGCGTTGCAAGCCAACGGCAACCTTGAGGTTTTTCGCCTTGGCGGCTTCGCCAGCTTCGATGACTCGCTTGATTCCGTTCACATCACTGGCGACGGGCTTTTCCATGAAGACGTGTTTTCCCTGAGCGACGGCTTCTTCAAAATGCTGGGGACGAAAACCGGGAGAGGTTGCGAGAATGACGACATCGCATTCGGCAATGACGCGCTTGTAGCCTTCGAAATCGGAGTGTTTCCGGTCCTCGGGAACATCAATTCGACCCGGCTTGTTCTTCTCGAGAATATTCCGGGCCTTGTCCATGACTTCACGATCTACATCGCACATGGCATGCAGCGTAACTTTGTCGTCTGCTGTTAGTGCCTGATTCGCGGCGCCTGCGCCACGACCTCCGCATCCGACGAGGCCCAGCTTCAATGTTTCGCTCCCGTTGGTAGCGTGGACCGGCAGACCGGCGGCGAGAGCAAGTGTCGTCGCCGAAGCGGTAGAGGTTTTTTCGACGAAATTGCGACGGGTCAAAAACTGATCTTCGTTCGAGTGGCTCATAGTGCAAATGCTTGCAGACTGAGCCTCCTCTACCAGAAAAATAATTTGTTGCAAATGAAATTATTTTTTGTTACTTCCGTATTAACGGAGGCGGGAATCTCTTCGGATTTGCCTCCATTTCTTTACTACTGACATGGCCAATTCAGCACCTCCCATCGAAATCCGAACTCCCAATCCGAAAGTCGAAGTCGCCTGGTTTTCCGCGCTCTGTGCAGACGACTATGAATTTCTTGGCGTCCCCGACGGAAAGCTTCGCAGCAGCTACGAGCATTGCGGAAATATTGTGAAAACTTCAGACCGACTCGGCTATCAGAATATTCTGCTTCCGTCAGGCTTCGTGGTTGGTCAGGAGCCTCTTCCGTTCGCAGCGGCGATGGCGGCGCAAACGGAGCAGATCAACCAACTTATAGCGGTTCGCATGGGAGAAATTCATCCACCGATGCTGGCGAGGCATCTTGCGACGATCGATCACATCGCCCAGGGACGGCTCACGGTGAATATCATTTCTTCGGATTTACCGGGAGAGCGCATTGATAGTGAAAAGCGCTACGCTCGCGGCCGAGAGGTGATTGAAATTCTCAAGCAATGCTGGACGCAGGACGAGATTGACTTCAAAGGCGAGTTTTACAATCTGCAGATTCCGAACATCGATGCGGTTAAGCCGTATCAGCAGAACGGTGGTCCGTTACTCTATTTTGGAGGCATTTCCCCGGGTGCCAAAGCTCTCTGCGCTGAGCACTGTGATGTCTTTTTGATGTGGCCCGAGACAGAAGATCGGCTTGCCGCGACGATGTGTGAAATGTCGACGCTGGCGTCTGGTTTCGGACGCAAGATTGATTTTGGTCTCCGCATCCACATGATCGTTCGCGAGACAGAGGAAGAGGCGCGAGCGGCCGCTAATCGTCTCATTTCCAAACTGGATGCTGACAAAGGAGAGGAGATTAAAAATCGCTCCCAGGACTCCAAGTCTGCAGGTGTGCAGCGTCAGGATGAACTTCGCGCCCAGGCGGAAGATGACTACATTGAGGACCATGTCTGGTCTGGCGTTGGGCGAGCGCGTTCCGGTTGTGGAAGTGCAATTGTGGGAAATCCCGACCAGGTTTACCAGAAGCTGCAGCGATACATTGACATGGGAATGCGGGCTTTTATTTTCTCGGGCTATCCTCACATCGATGAGTGCGAGCTTTTTGCCAGGTATGTCCTGCCTCGTCTCGACACGACGAAGCTGAATATCGATCAGGGACGCTTCCCCGCAGAAACGCCGGAGACGCCCTTGACCTTCGCGACTCGTAAGTGATTCACTCACTTTCATGAATCGACGAAAATTCTTTGCCGCAGGAGCCGTGGCCGGATTGTCAGGCAGCTTCCTGTCTGATCTTTCCGCTCAGGAAAAGCATAAGCCCTTTACGCTGAAATACGCTCCGCATTTTGGCATGTTCAAGAATTCGGCGCCGGGAGGTTTGCTCGATGAATTGCGCTTTGCTCACGATCATGGATTTCGTGCCTGGGAGGACAATGGCATGTCGGCTCGGCCAGTTGGGGAGCAGGAGGCAATCGGTGCAGAGATGGAAAAGCTGGGAATCACGATGGGCGTGGTTTCGGCAAAAACGGGAATCAAGGAACTGAATTTTGCATCCAAGGACAAGGAAGCGCACCAGGTTGTGCTCGATCAAATCGCCGCGACGGTGGATGTCGCAAAACGCGTCAACGCTGGTTACATGACACTGGTATCCGGTCAGGTCGATCCGCGCTGGGATCGGGAGACGCAATATGCCAACTGTATCGATCTTCTTCGCCGAGCTGTCGAAATTGTTGAGCCTCACAATATCACGATGGTGATGGAGCCGTTGAATCGGTTTCGAAATCATCCGGGTTCATTTCTGCAAACCGTTACCGAGGGGCATCTCATCTGCATGGCCGTCGATCACCCCAACTGCAAGGTGCTCTACGATCTGTATCACCAGCAAATTGCGGGAGGAAACCTGATTCCTCTTTTTGATCTCTGCCGTGATCAGATTGGATATCTGCAGGTCGGCGACAATCCGGGTCGAAAAGAACCTGGAACCGGCGAGATCAATTACGCGAAGGTCTTTGAGCACGTTCACGCATCCGGATTCGACGGGATCGTCGGGATGGAGCACGGAAACTTCGGAAAGGGAGTCGAGGGGGAGAGGGCAGTGATCGAAGCCTATCGAGCGGTTGATCCATCTTGATCACTGGTAGAAACAAGCCTACGCAATTGACTGATTTTTTCGCGGGAAATACCGTAACAGAAGTCGGGAGCGCAACATCCCTTTTTGGAGTGAAAGCATTGCGACACGACTTTTCATCAGAATTCGAAAGCGAACTCAATCGCGCACAGGTTCCTGTTTTGGGATACCTCGTCCGGTTGACGGGTAATCTTGCGGATATCCACCCTCCTGAATGAACGCCTGAACCAGCATGGCGTCATGCGACCGGGCGACGCCAGATTGCTTCGAGTTGCTAATGGAGATGCCGTACAGGGACGGGCCATCTTTCCTTCACGCAAAAATATCTGTCACCGCTTTGCCTTTGCCGTCCTCGGTCACATAGAAGGGGCGGCCCTCGATATCGAATTCGGTTTTTGGACTGACGCCCATTGCAGTCATGATCGTGGCGTGGAGATCCATTACGGTTACAGGATTTTCGACAGCGATGAGAGGACGCTCGTCGGCTGTCTTTCCGTAAAGGTTGCCTTTCTTCACTCCTCCACCAAACATCGCTACGCTGGTGCCTCCGGTGAAGTGACGGTGCAATCCGTAGTGTTTCTGTTCGGTGATTTCGTCGACCTTGTGTGTCGCCTGATCGTTGGCATTGGAGCCGGGCTTTCCTTCGATGAGAGCATCCCGGCTGAATTCGGAAGCGATTATGACGAGTGTCCGATCGAGGAGGCCACGCTCTTCGAGGTCGAGTACGAGCTGGGCGATCGGCCGGTCGATGTCCTTATGCAGTCGGTCGACGGTGTCGTGTCCGTTGGCGTGGGTATCCCAGTGGAGAAAGGGAACATACTCTGTCGTTACTTCGACAAATCGTGCTCCCGCTTCGACGAGACGACGGGCGAGAAGGCAGCCTCTGCCGAAACGAGATGTGTCGTATTTTTCACGAATCTCCTTCGGCTCCTCGTTGATGTCGAAGGCCTTTCGATCATCCGAATGGAGAAGTCGATAGGCATTGTCCATTGAGCGGAGAAGCGACTCCTGCTGGTAGTCACTTGCGTATTCACGATGCGGGCTTTTGTCGACGAGCTTTCGGTAGAGCCTGTCGCGATTGGTGAAACGGTTCGCATCCATTCCTTCTGGTGGTTGCACGGATTTTGCGGCCTCTTCTGGGAAAGGAAGATTCATGGGGCCGTATTCGCTCCCGAAAAAGCCAGCGGTGGTGAAGGCTTTCAGTTCCTCTTTTTCTCCTACTCCTTCGAGGCGCTGTCCGATATTGATGAAAGGCGGAATGACAGGATTCTTCGGGCCGAGCACTTTTGCCATCCAGGAACCGAGATGCGGGGCCGCCACGGTCTGCGGCGGAACGTATCCCGTGTGCCAGTGATATTGGTGGCGGGAGTGAAGGATACTCCCGAGATCCGGCTGAACGGCGGAGCGGATGAGAGTTCCGCGATCCATAATCTGGGCAATGTTTTCCATGCCTTCGCAGATCTGGATTCCGTCGACATTGGTATCGATCGAGGGGAAGGTGCTGAGGACAGAGTCCACCGCCATTCCTTTTTCGAAAGGAGCGTAGCGTTTCGGGTCCCACGTTTCCGGAGCGGCCATTCCTCCGGCGAGCCAGAGCAGGATACAGGAATCGGCTTTTGCTTCAGGGTGTCGGATATCCTTTCCGCGAACCATTTGGGGCGCGCCAGTCATCCAGGCAGCAGTGGAGGCGGCTCCGAGTTTTTTCAGGAAGTCGCGGCGGACGATAGGATCGGGGGCTTCGGGATCGATCGGGAAATTCATGGGTCGGCAGGGGTTAGCGAACAATCAGAAATTCGGGGGTCATTGTCAGGGTCCAGAGAATGTCGGTGACATCTCCTTTTTCCGGGGTGTCTCCGAGGACTCCCTCGATGACTTGTTTTTCTTCGGTGGTGGGAATTCGGGAAAGGGTTGCAAGATAGATTTCTTCAATAAGGGTGTCGCCCTTGTGGCTTTGTAAGAGTCGTTCTGCCCCCTGTTCGAGATCTTTAACGAGGTCTTCACTGGTGGAGAGATTGATTGCTTCCAGTGTCGTCAGTTCCGAAGGGCGGGAGGTCACGATCTGATCGCGGTTGGGTCGGCCGAGGGCGCGCATCAGGTCGTCGGCTTTTAACAAAGCGGCGCGGACCATGACGTCGCTACCGACAGATGCGGTGGCGAGTGTCTCTCCGATGCGCTTGTCGGTCGCATCTTTCCACGGCTTGATGTGGACCGGGACTGCGGAGGTCCATTCGAGTCCGTCGATTTTCCATTGCCCGGGGCGGTTTCCTTTAGGAACAGTCTCGCTGACTTGCCAGGAAGCGTCCGTCATGATGATCTCGTCGGTTCCATCCTCGTATTCGATGCGAATGGCGCAAAAAGCTCCGGCGGCGTTGGGCGTCGGCCCACGGTTTTCGGCGACCATGAGGAGACGATTGCCCTTCATGCTGATTTGATTGCGAATCGGAGCAGCGTCGAGTTCGCTCCATTTTTCTCCGTCCAGAATCTTTTTGTTATTCAGGTAAAGCACGTAGGCGTTATCCGCTGCAGCGATAACTCCAGCCGACTGAATTGGCTTGGTGGGCGTGAACTCCCTTCGCAGGAGAATCTTTTCCCCGTGCGGCGGAGGCCCTGGCTTCGCGGAAGGCCCCCAAACCCAACTGCTTGGGAAAGTAAGCTTTTTTACCAGTTCCGGAGCGACGACACCACGCGCAACGGGAGCATCGTAATTGGTCGGAGCCGTGCCCGTGATATTCCAGATGGCATCGAGAAACTGCTCGGCCGTGAGACGCTTCGGCCGCGGTCCGTCGAAGATGTAGGGGCCGGATTCGTCAGAATCTTCCCATTTCGCTGTGCGGCTTTGGTAGGCGGAAGACGTAGCGATGAGTTGGAGCGTTCGCTTGAGATCATAGCCATTATCCTGGAAATCAGCGGCGAGCCAGTCGAGCAGATCTTCGTTCCAGGGCTCGGTCTGCATTGCGTCTAAGGGATGAACGATTCCGCGCCCCATGAGTTGTCCCCAGAGACGATTCACGATAGTTCGGGGAACGCGTCCGTTTTTCGGATGAGTCATCAGGGCGGCAAGTTGACGCAAGCGCTCGTCTTTGGGCGCAGTCCCATCGACGGTGCCGATTTCAGGAAAAAGCCACGCGGCCTTAGCGGTCTCGCCAGTAGGTATGTCGCAGCGGTGTACGTCAATGGGCTCTTCGGAATAGATAGCTGCGAGTCCGTAGGCGTCATCTAGGGTCCAGCGGTCGATGAAGCTGTCGTGGCAGGAAGCGCACTTCATGTTGATTCCAAGAAAGGACTGTGAGATCGACTGGGAAAACTGGATCGGGAGAGTCTGCCCGGCGCTGACCGTGCCGCGCCATTCGATTCCGTTGATGAAGCCGTTGCTCTCTGGGGTAGGCGGAGCAACCAGTTCCCTGACCATTACGTCGAAGGGTTTGTTCGTTTTCAGGGAATCATAGAGCCATTTGCTGATCTGAGTGCGGCCGCCTGTGATGAAGCCGGTGCCACCATAGTCGTTCCTGAGAAGATCGTTCCAGAAGGTCAGCCAATGCTCGGAGTAGGCAATTTCATCGGCGAGGAGGTCGGAAATCAGATTGGTGCGTTTGTTAGGGTTAACATCTGCTAGAAAGATGCGGATCGTATCCGACGGAGGAAGCAGACCGTTCAGGTCGAGATAGGCACGACGGAGAAAAGTCGTGTCGTCGATGGGTTCGGGATGCTTGAGCTTGTTCCGGGCGAGCCACGAGTCGATGAAGCGATCGATGGGGTGTTCGTGACCGTCGGTGACTACCGGGAGCTCCGGGCGTCGCGGTTCGAATGGAGGTTCATAGGTAGGGACTCCGAAGGTGAAGCCGGGCTCCCATTTCATTCCTTCGTTGACCCATTTTTTGAGAATAGCCACTTCATCGGCGGGAACGCGGGGATTATCCTCGGGAGGCATCTGGTAATCCGGATCCGTATCGAGAATCAGTTCGATAAAGTAGGACTCGTCCGCCTTTCCGGGCACGGCAGTATCGTCATCGAGAAAAAGCTCGCGAGTATTCAGGGAAAATCCGCCCTCTGCCTCCTCCCCTCCGTGGCATTCCGTGCAGTGTTTTTCGAGCAAGGGCACGATATCGTGAGCGAAATCGACCTCTGCCTTTATCGGGAGAGTGGAGATCGCAAAAATGCAGAAGGATAGGGAGAGAAGACGCTTCACAACTATAGAGGTTACGTCTTTTTTTCGACTTCGACCACTAACGAAAATCGGGATACGAACATGCGCGAGGCGTAGCCGAAGGTGTGTCGAATCGAGTCGTTCCGAAATGGCCCGCCAAGGTTGAGCCAAAACCTGCACCGGCCACAAAACCAATTCCCGAGACTGAACCAACTCCGAAGAAAGTGAAAATCGCTTCCGGCGACTGCGGCCCCGCACCCGATCGCGATTAGGGCCGTTGCTCCGGGAATGACGCGATTCGATTTCGGCCTGCGCGACTCCGGCCAAGTCACCGTGGTGGAGACAAAGATCGCGATCAACTGCGAGACTTTCATAACGATAATTGTAGGGAACCAGCGTCACCAAGGGAAGCCCGTAGTCCGGTGACATTTTGCATTGCCGGTCCATCACCTCTTCGCTCTACTAACTCACATGGAAGCCAAAGCCGCCGTCCTATACGAACCG
>Ga0255781_10000956_pt1 | contig 23706 bp, 23 predicted proteins | sample 101ome_21_FD_179979 | JGI IMG/M metagenome (GOLD analysis project Ga0255781, IMG submission 179979) | Coastal salt marsh microbial communities from the Groves Creek Marsh, Skidaway Island, Georgia - 101413BT metaG (version 2) | ecosystem: Environmental > Aquatic > Marine > Intertidal zone >... | reverse complement strand
TCTTCACTGAATTCGACAGATGCCACCTAGTTCTTCCTCCGGTCCCTTGCGACCCGCACATTGCTCGCCGCGTCTTTCAAGTTGACTAAAGGTTAATTCGCTGCGCCTAGTAGAAACAAGAATGAAACAACCAAGTAATCCCATAGATTTAGAGTATTTCATCTATTCGAATGCAGAAAAGTCAATGGTTATATCTACGCATCTGCAATATAAAAACGCGAATCTCCATTCAAATAGGGCACTGTAATGAAACTTGACCAGATGGATCGGCGCATATTGGCAGCGCTACTCGAAGACGGGCGTGCCAGTGTGGAAACAGTGTCGGAACGCGTCGGTCTTTCACCAACTCCGGTGCGCAACCGGATCAAGCGTCTTGAACGTGACGGCATGATCAAGGGATACACAACCGTAGTCGATCTTGCGGCCTGCGGCCTGTCACTGACCCTCTATGCATTCGTGCGCCTCAGGTCGATGGACCTTGACTTGACCACAGAGTTCGAACGCCAGATTCAGCTGACACCCGAGGTCAGAACTTGCCACATGGTAACCGGTTCGTATTCGCATATCATAGTAATGCAGCTTGAAGACATTGCCGACTATAACAACTATTTGCGTGAAAGGCTGTCCAAATTGCCCGGTGTGGCGTCGATTCAAACGCAGGTCGTGATCGACACAATCAAGGACAGAATCCACTTTCCTCAGTGATCGCGCGGCACCTGCGCCGGTTTACGCACCATAAAGTTCTGAAAGGGTCTGGTAGCGGTCTGCCAGATCTTTCACCGCGTTCAGGATAAAGGCGACCTCTTCGTCGGACATCAACACGCTGAGGTTCAGCCTGACGAAGCCAGGTTTGTGGCTTTCGTCGCCAGCAAGAATCTCGGCCCGTAGCCGGGCTGACCAGGCGTCGTCGATTTGCAACAGCCGATGCACATAGGGCCCGGCGCAGGCACAGCCTCCTCGAGCCTGAATGCCATAGATGTCCGAAAGCGCCCGTGTGAACAAATGGTAATCGAACGGAGCACCCGCGCCAGTATCGAGGATAAACGAGAAGATCGGCAACCGGTCACGGCGATCGGCGCCCAGTATGCGCAACGCCTTGTGGTCCGCCCAGGACACGAAAGCGCGCTCTGTGAGCGTTTTGTTACGTTCGACAATGAAATCTTCGCCGATCACGTCCTTTACGACGAAGGCAAGTGCCGCGCGGATATCGCCGACGATGTTGGGTGTCCCGCCTTCCTCGCGGTCTTCGATCCGCGTGAGATAGTCGTGCTGATTGCCGTTGACGAAGCTGACGGTGCCACCACCAGGGCGGCCCGGCCGGGTCGCCGACACGGCATCGCGGCGGATGATCAGAAGACCTGACGCACCCGGTCCACCAATGAACTTGTGCGGCGACAGGGCGATGGCGTCGATTTCTGTTCCATCCGGCGCGAGATCGATAGGAAGGTAGGGGCCTCCGCCGGCATAATCCCAGACCACCTTGCCACCGGCCTGCTTTACCATGCGGGTCACTACCGGAACGTTTGATTCAACCCCGGTAACGTTGGATGCGGCCGAAAAAGAGCCGATCAAGAGTGTGTCATCACCCGTCTCAGATAAGATCATGTCGAGATGGTCAAGATCAACGCCGCCCTCCGCTGCTTCGCGGATTTTGATCACCTCGGCACCGCTTTCGCGCCATGGTAGAATGTTCGAATGATGTTCGTAGGGCCCGATTAGAATGCGGACCTTGCCGCACAGTGCAATCGCCGCGCCCACACCAAGCAGATGCACGAGCTTGTTAAGTGCCGAAGTCGCGCCGGACCCAGTGAAGATCACAGCGTGGTCTTCGGCGTTTCCGTGGCATTTTTCAAGGATCACTGCCCGGGCCTCTTCGCGCATGCGGGTCATCCGCCCGCCACAGAATGATGCCTCGGTATGGCTATTCGCATAATAGGGTAGAACCTCGTCCATAACAAAGTGTTCGACCTGTTTCAGCGCTCTGCCTGACGCCACATAATCTGCATAGAGGATCGGACGCTGTCCAAACGGCCCATCGACTTGAGCCGATTTGCCGACCAACCCTGTTGTGAGTTCGCTGCAAATATCAGGCGCGGAGCGCAATTTCGCCTCGAAACAGCGCAATGCACAAACGTTATTCAGGTGATTATTGTCGAGCATTTTTGATCCTTGAGCTTACTCAAGGCACTATGATCGAAAATATTTGTGTATTCTTCGCCTTTTTTTGCTTTAATGAATGCAATTTTCTATCAAATGAACGAACAATGCCAAATATTGATCAAATTGACCACCATATCCTAAGTGCACTGCAACGCGATGGCAGCCTGTCCCAGCGTGATGTCGCCGAGGCGGTTGGGCTGTCACAGAACGCCTGCTGGCGTCGAATCCGGCGGCTACAGGAAACCGGCATCCTGATCGGACAGCGCGCCATCATCGATCAGGAAGCAATCGGCCTTGGCTTGACGGTCTTTGTTATGATCAAGACCCGTCACCATTCCCGAGAATGGGCAGACCGGTTCCGCCGCCATATCGGGACGATCCCGCAGATCGTCGAATTTCATCGCATCGGCGGCGAATGGGACTATTTCCTCAAGATCGTCACCGACGGAATGGGCGGCTATGACAAAGCCTACCAAAAGTTGATCACCGGCTTCGACATCGACAACGTCACCGGCTATTTCTCGATGGAGCGGATATTCTCGGACCGACCATTCGTAGGATAGCGCTGAAGGCGCAATGCCAACTTAATTGACGTCGGTATAGCTGTCGCCTAGGCGGACATCATGAAAATACCGACGACTATGCCCCGCCTCAAAGGTTTCCGTTTCCCCGCGCGAGATCATCAGCTACGCTGTGTGGGCCTACCATCGGTTCGCTCTGAGTGCCGCCGACGCCGAGGACCTGCTGGCTGAACCCGGTGTCCTTGTCAGCCGGGAAACCGTTCGGCAATGGGTAAATCGGTTCGGCCATCATTTTGCGTATTTTATCAACCGAGATCGGCCCGGTTCCGCTGACGAATGGCACCTAGACGAAGTTGTCGTTCCCATTGGTGGCACGAAACTTTGGCTATGGCGAGCAGTTGATGCCTACGGCGATGTTCTCGACATTCTTGTTCAGAAACATCGAAATGATCGCCTGATAACTGAAAAATAAATCACGGTAGGGCCGATTCAAATAAGTTGGCAATGTCATTGAAGCAGAGCCTGATTAAATGACATAATTTTCGCAAACCGACGCATTCATGCAATTAATTGCTACGTCAAAGCAATGCTGCTTATGCAAAGGGCCATTTTTAGAATACAACATGAGAAAGTCTCCTTTCTCTGACTAGATAAACTCCCACTTACCGTCATTTCGCGAAGACTTTAAACAGGCTTGGATGAAAGACATACCACGCAATCCTTCCTTGTATCCGGGAAGCAAAGAACCATCGCTTTTCCCTTCTATTAGGTCCGCTGCATCAGAATATATGTTGGCAAACCCTTCCAAATATCCCTCCGGATGACCGGGAGGAATACGGGTCCAGGAAGAGCTACTTCCAAGACCAGCCCCCGCTCGAGTCAGAATACGCTTTGAACTCCCATGAATAGCAACGGTCATTTTGTTCGGGTCTTCCTGTGACCATTCAAGCCCCCCCCTATCACCGTAAACCCGCAATCGAAGCCCATTTTCATTTCCCACTGCTATTTGAGATGCCCATAAGGTACCTTTTGCCCCTCCATCAAGCCGAAGTTGTACATGGGCGTTGTCGTCTACAAGCCTACCCGGACCAAAGCTGTGTAGTTCAGCACTTAGAGCTTGAGCCTCTAGACCCGTGACAAATTCCAGCAAGTTCAATGCGTGCGTACCGATATCTCCGATGGCACCACCGCCACCAGACTTCACCGGATCGGTTCTCCAGCTCGCTTGTTTTTGACCCTCATTTTCGATGCATTGCGTGAGCCAGTCTTGGGCATACTCAACTTGTGCTACGCGGATCTTACCCAATTCACCGATTGCAATAATGTTTCGTGCCTGTCGTATGAGGGGATAACCTGTATAATTGTGAGTCAAAATAAAATGGGCGCTCGAGGATTTGATGGCTTTTAAAATCTCCTCGGCCTCAACAGTCGTTGCGCACAACGGCTTGTCGCATATGACGTGAATGCCAGCATTCAGAAAAGCGATTACCGGACCGGCGTGCATATGGTTCGGAGTAACAATCGACACAGCTTCGATGCCATCCTCCATAGCAGCTTCTGCAACGGCCATTTCTTCGTAGGATGCGTAAGATCGTTCCAACCCCAGTTCTTCTGCCGAAGCCGCCGCGCGCTCGGGGTTTGACGATAATGCCCCTGCAACCAGCTCCCAGCGATTGTCCAACCGTGCGGCATACCGATGAACCCCACCAATAAAGGCGCCTTGCCCACCCCCAACCATTCCAAGTTTCAGCTTTTTCATAATCCAAGCAACCGCTTAATTTGTGCTTCGTCCCGTTCACCTCCGGCAAAATCGTCAAAGGCTTTTTCTGTCACGTTGATCAGATGTGAAGCAATAAACGGAGCCCCTTCAGCAGCACCTTGCTCTGGCGATTTAATGCAGCACTCCCATTCCAACACAGCCCAACTGTCATAGCCATATTGGGTGAGCTTTGAGAATATCCCGTCAAAATCGACCTGACCGTCGCCAAGGCTTCGGAACCGCCCGGCTCGATTGGTCCAATTTTGATAGCCTGAGTATACACCCTGACGGCCATCAGGATTAAACTCGGCATCCTTGACATGGAACGCGTTGATGCGGTCGTGATAGAGATCGATGAAAGCTAGGTAGTCCAGCTGTTGAAGCACGAAATGGCTGGGATCATAGTTGATCATTGCGGCTTGATGTTGATCAACCGCATTTAGGAACATTTCCCACGTCGCTCCATCGAAAACATCCTCTCCGGGATGGATTTCGAAGCCTATATCCTGACCATGATCCAAGTAGAAATCGAGAATGGGTTTCCACCGACGGCCAAGCTCGGCAAAGGCTTCTTCGATCAAACCCTGCGGACGCTGCGGCCACGGATAAAGGAACGGGAAAGCGAGAGAGCCCGTGAAGCCAACCGTGTGCTTCAATCCAAGACGTTCAGACGCGACAGCCGATTTCTTCAACTGGTCGATCGCCCAATCGGTGCGGGCTTCGGGATTTCCCCGATAGGCTTCTGGCGCAAATATATCAAAAGCTTCGTTGTAGGCAGGAGCTACCGCCACCAATTGGCCTTGCAGGTGAACTGATAATTCGGTGATTTCAACACCCGCGTCAGCGCAGATACCCTTTATTTCATCAATATAGGCATCACTACTGACAGCTTTTTCCAAATCGAACAGACGCCCATCGATGGTCGGGATTTGCACACCTTTATAGCCAAGATCCGCCGCCCATTTTGTAATGTTTTCAAGGTTGTTAAACGGAGCCTCGTCCTGCGCAAATTGAGCCAGAAACAGAGCGGGTCCTTTTATTTGCGATGCTGCCATCACACCATCTCGCTTATCATGTTCAGGTGGCGAATATCGACTGGGCAGGCTAGTAGCCGGTCAAGCTGTGAAAACAGAGGGCGCAGATGTGGCATTTCTAGATGTGCATCAAGGTCCTCTTGAGTTCGCCAGTTTTCATAGAAAACAAAACGGCACGGGTCTGTTGCATCAACATGAAAGTCATAATTGATACAGCCTTCTTCATCCCGCGTCGGAACAACTTGCTTTGCAAGAAGCTCATGTAGTTCTTCGCGGGTATCCGGTTTTGCAGTTACGGTACCGATAATAGTGACATGTGCCATTAATCAGCCCCTTTTCTGACTAAGAGCGACAGCTAGAATGATAATGCCGCCACGGGCGATCAATTGCTGGCTGAACTCCAGTCCCATCAAAATCAAACCGTTGTTGATCAAACCGATCATCAAAGCCCCTACAATTGTGCCAATCACAGTGCCTTTACCGCCGAACAACGATGTTCCACCAAGCACAGCGGCGGCAATAACCGAAAGCTCATCACCTTCTCCCAGCTGGAACCGCCCCGATTGCAGACGGCCCGCATAAAGCATTCCTGCAACTGCCGCAGCAGTGGATGAAAGTACCAACACTCGAAACTTGATGCGTGCGGTATTGATCCCAGAGTAGCTAGCCGCCTGTTCTCCGCCGCCAGTAGCAAGCACGCGGCGACCAAAGCTGGTACGTCTCAGTACGACGTGGCCTACGACCCCAAAGATCAACATCCAGAATAGCAGAACTGGCACGGGTCCAATCGAACCTCCCCCGAACCACCAAGCATAGCCCTGCGACAGAATTGGAACCGCAGCCGTGTCAGAAACCCACATGGCGATGCCTTTCGCGATTCCCATCATGGCAAGAGTGGTCAGAAACGAGGGGATACCGATCTTAGTAGTAAGCCATCCATTAAACACGCCGACCGCGATCCCTGTCGCCAATCCGGCGATAATTCCGCCGAACGGTCCGGCTACCGATATTGCCAAGGCAACCGTTACACTGGCAAGCCCGGCAACTGCCCCTACGGAAAGGTCAATCTCACCCGCCGACAACACAAAAGTCATTGCCACAGCCATAACCGCTATCATTGTCGTCTGGCGCACGATGTTCAGCAAGTTGTTCGGGTTCAAAAAGCCCCGGTCGTTAAGGGTCAAGGCAAATACTATAAAAATAGCAATAAAGCCGATGTAGATAATGTTTTGGCGCCAGTTTGAGAGAAACGCATTTAATGCCTTTGACGGTCGATTGGTGTCAATAATGGCCATTAGGAACCTCCTGCCCTGCGGTAAGGGCTTCTTGAATTGCGATCTGCAGGCGCTGTTCGGCGACCTGTAGTCTATGGGCTGCATTGGAATTGACCTCGGCCGGATCTTCCAGATCTGCATGAGGGATGTCGTCATAGGCGCGGCCGTCGGCCATCACAATGATGCGGTCGCACGCGGTCAGCAATTCGGATAACTCAGATGAAATCATCAGGATTGCCTTGCCGCTAGCCGCCAAATCTCGAACCATTTGAATGATCTCCGACTTTGAACCGATATCGATGCCGGCAGTCGGTTCGTCCAAAACAAACACATCGGGATTCGCGGCTAACCATTTCCCAATGACGACCTTTTGCTGATTACCACCGGACAACGTGCTGACTGCATGATCTCTGCTAGCAGTTTTGATCGACAAGCGCTCAATCTGGGCATCCGTCGTCTTGCGCAACTTGTTCCCGTCAACAAATCCAGCATGTGAAATATCGTCAAGCACAGCAAGTGTTGCGTTATCTGCAACCGAATGCGCTGGAATAATGCCTTGGGTCGCACGCGCCTCTGGTACCAGCGCCACGCCCGCTGCAATAGCATCGCTTGGGCGGCGGATACTCACCGTGCGATCCTTTATACGGATCTCGCCCGAGGTGATCGGCTCAATGCCTGCGATCAACTTTGCCAAAGACGTCCGACCCGAGCCCAAAAGACCTGCCAGCCCAACAACTTCGCCTTTGTGGATAGTCAACGAAATATCCTGAGGCTTGTCACGCCCGCAGACATTGCGCAGCTCTAACGCAATATCGCCTCGTACGACGTCTTTGCGTTTTACATCAGCCAGGCCCAGTGAGCGTTTGCCGACAATATGCTCAATCATCGTGTCAATCGGTAGATCGTCAATGTCAGCTGTAGTCACATGCTTACCATCCCGAAGGATTGTGGCACGGTCAGCAATTCGTGCAATTTCATCCATACGGTGGCTAACATAGATTATAGCCACTCCTTGGGATTTTAGTTTGCGTAGGAATGTAAACAGACGGTCCACGTCTGACACAGCAAGCGCCGTCGAGGGTTCGTCCAGCACCAGAACCCGCGCATCCTGAGAGATCGCCTTGACGATCTCGGTCAGTTGCTTTTGTCCAGCGCCTAAGTCTCCAACAATCGCTGAAGGGTCAATGTCGACTTCTAACATACGGAACAACTCAGCCGCTTTGCGCTCTGCATCTTTGTCGTTGATCAGACCTCCGGACAGAGTTTCACGTGTTAGGAATACATTCTGCGCCACAGAAAGCGTCGGAATCAAACTCATTTCCTGATAATTCATGGCAATCCCTGCTGCTCGGGATGCAGTAGGGTTATGCGTGGTCAGCGGGACTCCGGCCACCTCAATTGTACCAGAAGTGGGCACATGAACCCCGTTCAGAACCTTCAGGATGGTTGATTTGCCTGCGCCGTTACCGCCCAGAAGAGCATGGACTTCACCAGCGAAGACCTCAAAATCCACGTTATCCAGCGCCTTGACGCCGCCAAAATGTTTTGAAATGCCCGTCATGCGGACGGCAACAGTAGACATCAAATCGACTCCCATGCGCCGGTTTCACCCGATCGCAGCAAGGCATCTGCGACTTTTTCCGTCAAGAGAGCCTCTTCAAAATTCGGCGACGGCTGGGTGCCTTCGACGATGGCCTTGCAGAAATCATAGCACTCGATGATCTTGGTTTCGCCATAACCGATGCCAAGCGCAGGGATAGGCCAGAGACCTTCGCCATAGGGATGTGAGGGACCTGTATAGATCGTACGGAAACCACGCGCTTCACCGGGATCATCAGCGAACATCACCTGCAATTCATCGCGACGCTCATAGTTGAACAGGATAGATCCTTTGGTGCCATGTATTTCCAGCGTAAGGAAGTTGTTGCGTCCCCACGCATTTCGGGTGGCCTCAATGCTGCCAATCGCGCCCGATTTAAAGCGCACCATCGATATAACCTCGTCGTCCACATCAACTTTGGCGCGTTCCCCATCCGCAGATTTGTCCGAGGCACCCAGCTTGTCGACGCCACCTTGTTGGACAGGACGGGTTTTCACATACGTTGGCGTGATGGCTTGAACGGTTTCAATCGGGCCGACCAGATGGTGGGCCATATCCACAACGTGGGTACCAATATCTCCGACCGCGCCTGAACCTGCGATGCTTTTCTGGAAGCGCCATGACAATGGACCGTTTGGATCAGCGGACCAGTCCTGCAAATAGGTGCCACGGAAATTGATCACGTCACCAATTTTTCCCTCTTCAATGAATTTCTTTGCTAACGCAACAGCAGGTGTTCGGCGATAGTTGAAAGCAACCATCGTAGTCACACCCGAAGAACGGGCCGCGTCGACCATGGCAACACTTTCTTCCAGCGTCGACGCCAATGGCTTTTCGCAAATCACGTGTTTGCCCGCCTTCAACGCTTCGATCGCAATCTCAGAGTGCGCATTATTTGGGGTGCAGATATCGACGATGTCGATGTCGGGGCGGTTGACCGTGGCTTTCCAATCGCTTGAGGCTTCGTCGAAGCCAAAACGGTCACGGGCATCTTGTGCTGCACCGTCGGTCAGATCGACCACAACTTTGCGGTGAGGAATTGCGGGGGCGGGCCAAAAAAACATCGGCATTGCGGCATAGGCCATGGCATGCGCCTTGCCCATGAAGCCGCCGCCAATCATGGCAACGTTCAAGGTCTTGGTCATCGGATAGCTCCGTCAGAATGTGGGAAAGAGTGGTCCTGCGGCAAGGGAGGGCCCGCAGGACCTACGCATGATTACTTCATGCTTCGTTGAATGTTTTTGGTAGCTTCGGTGCGATACACAGTTTGCCAAGCCTCAAGTAGGTTATCTTTGCTAACCGGAAGCGCTGGTAGCGCAACAAAGGCTGGAGCGGATTTGCCCAACAGGCCATAGCCCGCTAGCATCGCTTCTGCGACACCCTGATCAAACGGACGTTGTGCGCCCAGACCTTTGATGAAACCGTCCTGTGCCATATTAATGGCGACGTTCTCACCCAAGTCGATGGTGGTGATGATCAAGTCGTTACGACCAGCAACACGCGCAGCCGAGATAACGCCTTCAGCCGGGACATCCCATACGGCCCAAATGCCATCAATATCAGAACGAGATGTGAGCATAGCCGACGCCACTTTTTCTGCGTCGCCAGTAAAGTCCGGTCCACCGATGCCTTGTTCGGCAACGATTTCGATTTCAGGGTAATTCGCTTCAATCGTTGCCTTGAACGCATCGTAGCGCTGACGGGTCACAAAGAAATCTGCCGCGTGATACACCAGACCGATTTGACCGCCATCCTCGCCAAGGGCCTGAGCCATCAGATGGGCTGCTGCAACGCCGTTACCGTAGTTGTCTGCCGATACGACTGATACATAGTCCTCGCCCGCATTCATGCCCGGAGGGGTATTTTCCATGAACACGATTTTTACACCGGCTTCGGCCGCCGCTTTATACGCAGCAGCTGTTGCCGCTGGGTCAGTCGGAACGGAAACGATGATATCTGGCTGTCGCGCCATAACGGTTTCGATATCTGCCACCTGCTTTTCTGGCTTAAAACCAGCATCAGTGACCGCGATTACGTCGATGCCCATTTCAGCAAACTGAAATTTTAGACCTTCGATTTGCGCTCGAGACCAATCGTTGCCGCCGTAATGCATAACGATCGCCGCCGTGGCATTCATAGCTTTAATCTGGTCGATCTCGGCTCCACTCAGCGATAAATCAGCTGCAGGGCTTGGGTCTTCGCCGTTCGGTCCCTTGGACAGAACGCTTTCCTGAAGCGCAGCCAGAGCTGCTGCCGGGTCGGCCACGGCTGGCATGGCGCCAAAAGCGATTGCAAACGCAGCAACCGATCCCATAAGAGTTCTACGTGTAAACATTGTTCTTCCTCCCAGAAGATGGGGCGCACCCCGTTAGAGTAAACCGATTAGGCTTGGGTTAGGTAGTCCATGCTGGCACGCGCCCCTTCTGCAGGGTTGTCCCAGGCATCTAGTTCAGTGCAGACCCAACCTTTGAAGTTCGTCTCGCGCATGGCGGCGATAATTGGGTCAGTCGGCACATCACCGCGATCCAGCGGTGTAAAGGCAAAGGGTTCGTTCTGAAGACCTTTAAGGTGAATGTAAGATATGCGCTCCGCATGGTCGCGGATCAGCTGTGCAGGGTCACCGCCGGCAGCTGCCAAATGTGCGGTATCCGGACAGAAATCTATTTCCGTCAGATCGAAAATTCTGCTCACCTCGGCAGGACCTTCTACGATTGTTGAAAGATGCGGGTGGTAATGTGCAGTAAGGCTTCTATCTTCTGCCAAGGCCTTAACGCGATCCAAGGCAGCGCCTAGCTTGTCATAGTCGGTGTCGCGGATTCCATCAAATCGCTTGGCTCCACCGCCAACCACAAGATGCGGCGCTTCCAGCTCAGCCGCGCGGTCAGCAGCACGGGTTATGCGGGCCAATTCTTCGGGCAGTATATCGTCGAAAATGAAGTTGGCACCTGAATAGGCGGCAACTAGGACCAGACCGTTGCTGGCCAGAAGGCTACGCAAGTTTGCGGCGCTATAGTCCAGCAGGTTGCCATCAAACAGCTCAACACCGGTGTATCCTGCTTCAGCGATTTCAGCGCATGCACGATCCATGTCTCCAAAGGTGCGATAACTTAACTGCGCGATCGACGTCACACCCTCGGCATTGCCTCCAAGGTCCCCCCAGCAGTTCGCCTGATATGCCAGCTTCCATTCGTTCATTTCTTTCTCCTCCAGTCGGCTGATTACGCCGTTGAGGGTTTTGATAAGTCGACAATCACATCTAGGTCAATATTAAAAATTCTTAAGTAGTCTATCTTTTGCATTTTTTCTGCGAAAGTAGTCACTTGCCATGCAGATACAGTGCGACTATTGTCAGCGCGCAGGACAGAAACAGACGAATGTTCGTAAAAATGGGCAGTTCAAACGCGAATCAATCCAAGGGAAAAGGGCGCCCCCGCAGCACCGAGACTGCCGTCGCAAGCCTTGTTGATGTCCTGAATCTTGTCCGTACAGGGCACGCTACAACCCGCCAGGAACTCGAGCGAGTTGGGGAGTACGGACGCGCTATCGTCGCGGACAGACTAACCACACTAAAAGACTTGGGTCTGGTCGACGAAAGCGCCACGGGTACGGCAACCGGCGGAAGGGCTCCCCGGTTAGTCCAGTTTAACAAAGACATTGCGCGATTGGCAGTTGTCAACCTAGAGCAATCTGCCGTTGGTGTCGGCATCTCTGACCTAAGTGGCAAAATACTGGCTGAACATCACGAAATGATCGACATCACCGATCAGAATATGACAGTCGACAGAATTTGCGCCCTGATCAAATGGATGTTGTCCCGCCAGACAATCAGTGCCGATCTTTGGGGTATATCCATTTCGGTCCCGGGACCGGTCCTTGCCATCGCAGAAAATCCGTTTCTTTCAAAGACACCTGATTTTCTTCCCAACTGGGACAATTCCGGCTTGGTCGAAACACTGACGCAAAAGTTTCAAGCTCCGGTTTGGATGCGTTCGAATGTCGAAACCATGACAATGGGTGAATTCCACGGTGGGGCGGGTGTTGGTCTGCAATCCATGCTGTTCATCAAAGTCGGGCAACGCATCGGAGCAGGCTTGGTTAATGATGGACATCTTTTTCATGGCTCGTCTGGAGCCGTCGGCCTAATCGGGCAACTTCCTGTGAATTACGGCGATGTGACAGGTACCCTAGATGCAATGGCCGGTTCCGGTATGATAAAGGCGAAAGGGGCAGCCGCCGCTGCATCGGATGCAAGCCCTCAACTGGCTGATATTTTGGCTAGGGCTGGCGACGTGAACGCGATCGATGTGTGTCAGGCCGCGCAAATGGGTGATACGGCTAGCACCGAAATCGTCGTACAAAGCGGACGCCTGGTCGGGGGGGTCGTGGCCACTTTGGCAAATATGCTTAACCCGCAACTAATAGTCCTAGCCGGGTCGATTGCTCAATCAAACGATATTTTGTTGGCCAGCTTCCGCGAAGCAGTATACGGGGCATCGCATCCTCTGGTGACTCGTGATTTGCGCATCCTGCGATCGCAAATGAGCAGCTCCGCCGCTCTTCTAGGGGCCGCGAACATAGCAATCGAGGCACTGTTCGACCCAACCTTTCTGAAAGACTGGATCATCCGCGGAGCCCCTACCGAACACCCGGGATTTGTTCAGAGTTTGGCTTTTCTGGACGCAAATTTGCCGACCTCTGCGAATGAGCCACCTCCCCCGCCGGAAATATGAAGGAGACGAGAATGGCAATCGTCGGACTAGGCCCACATGGCGAACGCGCATCACCGCCCGAGCGGGTCACTCTGTTGCCGCAAGACATCGAGTCGGCGCGGAGTAAGAAACTGCGCATTGCTATCGTCATGCACACACTGGAAAGCGATTGGTCCAAGCACCTTGTTCAAGGAATCGTCGGAGTACTTGGTGAATGTGGAGCTATTGTAATTGACGTCGTAGATTGTCGCTTTTCCCCCGAGCAGCAAATTGACGCGTTAAACCGACTTCGCTCTGAAAACCCGGACGCAATTATCTCATTGCCTGTGGACAACGCTACCGTCGCCGACGCACATATTGCAGCCTCAAGAGCCGGAATTAAGCTCATATTAATTGACAATGCTCCGATCGGAATGCTGCCCGGGAAAGACTATGTTTCACTCGTTTCGGCAGATAATTACGGTTTGGGAAAAATCGCTGCAGAGCTGCTTTCATCTCATCTGCCTCCAGACTCAACGGCCGCGGTTCTCGGATATGACGCCGACTTTTTTGCTTCGAATGAGAGAGAAATCGCTTTTAGCCAGTGGATGGAAATCAATCGTCCTGATGTGACTGTGAAATCGACCAGATTTACTGCGATCGAAAACGCCGGAGAAGAAGCTGTTCGATTGATAGACTGCGATCCAGAAATCGCAGGGATATTCGTGGTCTGGGACACACCATGTGTGGACGTTCTGCGGGCTGTCTCGGAACGCAACTTAGAGTTACCGATTTCAACAGTGGACCTGGGTGCGGAAGTAACAGGAAATCTAGCAGAAGACAGAGGCGTTGTCGGAATCGCTGCTCAACGCCCATTTCAGCAAGGAGAAGCCATCGCACGCACAGTTATCACATCCTTACTGAATCGACCTTGCCCTGATTGGGTAGCTTTACCTGGACTCCAAGTTTCTCGTTCGAATGTCATCGAAAGCTACCAACTCGTTTGGCGCAAACCTGCTCCTAGAGACATTCTACTAGGTCTAGAGATCCTTACCTCCACGTGAAATTGGTGAATTCGGGCTAAATCGGGGACTGTTGCGTTATTTGGCCGAGGTCTGTTTGTAATACTGGAAAGACCGTCAAGACACTTTCCGGGATACTGTAGCTTGTCTCTGAGAGCTTCGTAAGGGGTCTGGCCGTTGTGCGTGCCGTGCGGTCTAGCGAAGTTGTAGAAGCGCTTGTCAATCCCATTAGACTGTTTGGTGCAAAGCGACATTGACAATGCAGCTTTGCGCGCTTGGTCCCTGGGCAAGTGACGACGTCCCGATGTCGCGGGTCACGGCGTTGGGATTGCCACTCTGCTCAAGCCCTTCGCGCCCCCAACCCGCCGCCTTGAACCAGGCGCCGGTCGGCAACGTCACGACGCCAGGCATCACCGCCTCGGTGACATGCGCGGCGGCCAGACATGCGCCGCGATCATTGTAGACCCGTACAACGTCGCCGTCCCCGACCCCGCGAGCGGCGGCATCCACAGGGTTGATCCGCAGTATTTCCCGCCCGCCCCGCATATCCATTGCGCAGTGCTGCGAAAAGGTAAATTGGCTGTGCAATCGATTGGCGGGTTGCGGCGACAGTAGGTGCAGTGGCGCCCCCGGGTGTAGCCCTTCTGCGCTAAGGTTTTCGACCTTGTCGAACCAGCGCGGAAGGCCCCGACAATCGGCATAGCCGAAATCCGCGATGGTCCGGGAAAAGATCTCGATCCTGCCTGACGGCGTGCCCAAAGCGTGGGCCACGGGATCGCGGCGGAAGGCTTCGAACGTCAGTTCGGATTGGGGGATCTGGTCAGCGAGGTCGATGGTCTCTCCCGCCTGCCAGAAGGCGTCGAAATCCAGCAGCTCAACACCGGCATCGCGCGCTGAAACCTGCGAGACCTCGTGGATCCGCCGCAGCCAGCCCATTTCGTCAAGCCCCTCGGTAAAGGTCTCTTCCGCGCCCAGTCGCGCCGCCAGTTCGGCAAAAATCTGATAATCCGTGCGCGCTTCGCCGACCGGTTCGATGGCCTGTTGCGACGGGGTCAGAAAGGTATCGCGACCACAAACAATATCGTTACGCTCCAGCATCGTGCATGCGGGGAACACAATGTCGGCATGCTGTGCGGTAGCTGTCCAAGCGTTTTCATTAACAATGACATGCGCGGGGCGTAGAAAGGCCTCTCGTAATCGGTGCAGGTCTTGATGGTGGTGGAACGGATTGCCACCGGCCCAATAGACGAGGTCAATCTCGGGATAGGTGATGATCTGGCCATTGTAGGTACAGGCTTCGCCGGGGTGCAGCAGCATGTCGGCGATGCGGGCTACAGGGATGAAGCGCTTCACCGGGTTCTTGCCCTGCGGCAGCGCCCCCCATTTGAACCGCTGCGAGCGGCGGCCGTGGTATCCCACCCCGTTGCTGCCCCAGGCCAATCCGACACCGCAGCCCTTTCGCCCGAAGGTTCCAAGCATGGCTGACAGGATGATCGCCAGCCAGTAAGGCTGCTCGCCGTGTTCGGCACGCTGCAGCGCAAGGGCGATCGTCACAAGCGACGTGTCCGTCGCGCAAAGCCGCCGCGCAAGGCTTTCTATCGCCTCGACCTCGATGCCACATATCAGGGCTGCCCAAGCGGGGGTTTTGGGCACTCCGTCTTCGTCGCCCAGAAGGTACGCCCGCAACATATCATAGCCCACGGTGTGGCTATCCAGAAACGCTTGGTCGACGCGACCCGATGTTTCTATTTCATGGGCCAACGCCAACATCAAAGCCGCATCCGTACCCGGGCGGATCGCCAGCCACTCGGGATTCAACTCGGCTGGCACATCGTCACGGTTGGGGCTGATATTTACGATGCGCGTGCGCCCTACCTCCTGCTGGCGGCGCAGGATATCGCCATAGACATGGTCGCCAATTCCACCCGCTACGGACTGGTTGTTCTGTGGTGTGATACCGCCAAAGGCCAGGTGCAGCGAGCAATGCTCGGCAATGTCTGCGGCATCCACGATGTTGTTGGCAACGGCATAGATGTCAGCGCCTAGAACATGCGGCAGGATCACCTCTGCGGCGGCAGCGGAATAGGTGTTGACCGAACTGACATAGCCGCCGACCGAATTCAGGAACCGGTGCAACTGGCTTTGTGCGTGGTGAAAGCGTCCAGCGCTGCTCCAGCCGTACGAGCCGCCGAAGATCGCTTCGTTTCCCTTGTGCGCAATGGTGTCGCGCAGCGCCCCTGCCGCAAGATCAAGCGCTTCGTCCCAGGGCACCGCGACATATTCATCGCGACCGCGCATCCGCCGGTTGTCGGTATCTCCGCGCAGGTAGCTTTCGCGCACCATCGGGCGCATCACCCTGTATTCGGGATCGGCGGCATCGTAGAGAACCTGACCGATCTGGGACGGGTAGCTGTCATGCCGGGATGGCGTAACCTTCAGAACCGACCGGCCATCGCTGGTGATGATGAAATTGCCCCAATGCGTGCCGATGAGTGTCTCGCGGGTTTTCAACGGATCAGGGCCAGCGAAATCGCCGGAATGAAGGTGACCATCATCAGCACCGCAATCATCAGAACGATAAACGGTAGAGCGCCGCGCACTACGGTTCCGAAATTGGCCTTGAAGGCTGTCATCGCGACGATCAAGTTCATCCCCAGTGGTGGAGTCAAAAGTCCGATTTCAAGGTTGATAACCATGATGATGCCGAAATGGATCGGGTCGATCCCGAATGCCTCGGCCATGGGTAAGAGCAAGGGCGCCAGGATCACGATGGCGGACATCGTGTCGACAAAACAGCCCACGACCAGCAACAGCAGGTTGACCATCAACAGGAACGCCACACGACTTTCGACATTCGCCGCGACCATAGTTGCCAGTTCCTGTGGCACACGCTCGGCCGTTAGCAACAAGTTAAGGCTGATCGCAGCGGCAACGATTGGAAAAAGTGTTCCTAAAAGCGTAGCCGTTTCTTTGGCGACATGTCCGAAATCGCGCAGGGTAAGTTCACGGTGAATAACGGTCTCGACGAACAGTGCGTAGCCAACGGCAACAGCGGCAGCTTCGGTCGCCGAGAAGTAGCCCGAATATATCCCACCCAGCAAGACAATCGGCAACATAAGTGCCCAAAAACCTCGGCGAAGCGCTGACAAGAGTGCTTTGGGATTAAAGCGCTGCGCAGGGATATGTCGGTTTACGATCAAGACATAAACCGACATCACACCGGCCAGTAACAACCCGGGCAAAAGGCCCGCAATGAACATGTCGACAATCGATTTTTCGACAACGATTGCGTAGAAAATCATTGGGATTGAAGGCGGGATCAGGATGCCAAGGGTGCCGCCTGCCGCAAGCGCCCCAAGCGAGAAAGTCTGGCTGTAGCCGTCTTTCAAAAGCGCGGGATACATCACCGCGCCCACCGCCAGCAGCGTGACCGCAGAGGCGCCCGAAATGGCGGCGAAGATGGCACAAGACAGGATCGCCGCGACCGCAAGCCCGCCCGGCATCCAAGTGGTGCTGGCGCGCATGATCTGGATCAGTCGTTCAGCAATCGACCCGCGCGCCATCAAGCTGCCGGCCAAAATGAACATCGGGATCGCCAACAATGCCTCGTGGCTGAGCGCGGTCCACATGTCGTCGATAAGATAGGTTAACTTGCCGTCACCCCAGATAAAATGGACATAGGCCGTAAGCGCGATCAGCACCAGAACGATAGGCTGACGAAACCCGAGAAGGAACAGCAAAAGCAGGATGATTCCAAGGATCGCTGTCATGTCATTTCTCCAGCGTTTCTATATGTCGCTGGGGGGCAAGCGACGGGAACGCGGCGAAAGCCAGCGACTTCAGCGCCGAACTACCAAAGGCAAGGGGAAGAACCACCTGCACCGGCCACATCTGCCATCCAAGCACGGGGATACGTATACCGTATTGGCGGGTTTCCATCACAAATTTGATTGAAACTGCAGTCAAAGCAGCGAACAAAATGGCGCAAAGGAACTGACCGAAACGATCAGCTTGGGCACTCCAGCGTTGCGGAACTAGGGCATCTGCAGCCTCTGCGCGCATGTGACTGCCTTGGCTTGTTGCAAGTGTCAGGCCCATGAAAGCGGCAACCATGGTTGCCTGAACCGCAATCTTCTGAGCGCCGTAAATACTTGTACCAAAGAGCTCGCGACCAATGATGTCAGCCAGAAGAAGCCCTGCGACGAATGCATAGGCGGTGATCGATATCGCGGACTCAAGCCAGGTCAACCGGGACAGGGCCTTTTCGATCCATAGCTTCATTGGTGCCTCCTTGAGAATATGCGGGCCCCGCCGGGCCCGCATGCTAAGTTTATCAGCTTCCGCAGGCGGCTTTGGCGGTCTGCATCGTCTCCCAGACTTCGGGCGCTCGTCCACCAATCTCGGCCAGCAGGTCATCATAAGTTGCTGCCGCCGCCTCATGCCAAGCGGCGCGGGTGGCGTCGTCAAGTTCGACAACATTAACACCGCCTTCTGCCGCGTTGGCAATCAAGTAGTTCTCGGCCCCACGCACACCGGCCCGCAGTGAGGCGTGATCGCTCAAGGCCTCGGCGAGGGCGGCGCGATTGCTTTCGGACAGGTCAGCCCAAACGGTATCGGACATCAGCAACGTGCCCACCTGGCGCGAATGCTTGGTCAGCGTGATGTTGGGCGCCATCTTGTGCAGCCCAAGCGAAATCCCGAACAGGCCCGATGTATCGGCGCCATCCACGGCACCCGTCTGCAGCGACGTGACCATGTCGGCATTGCCCAGCGGCACGGCATACGCGCCCATGGCATTCAGATAACCCACCGATACGCGCGTGGGAACCGCACGCATATTCATTCCCGCCAGATCGCCGGGCTGCTCGATACCCTCGCGCGAGAACATGACGAAGGGCGGAATTTCGATAGAGCCGATAAGTACGGCACCTTTGCCTTCCAGCATCTCGTTGATCATTGGCAACAGGTGGTTGTCGACGGCGCAGTCGAACTGGGCGTCACTGTCCCAGGCAAATGGCATGTGGATCGCCTCGACCCCCGGTTCGACCAGGCCGACAGCGCTGGTGGAAACCCCGGCGATGTCAACGCGACCGCGGGTGAGCAGGTTCATCGTGGTTTGCTCGTCACCAAGCTGGCCGCCATAGAAAACGTTCAGTGTCAGGTCGCCGTTGGTCAGTTCATTGACCTTGGTGGCAACACTGCCAAGCCATGCCCCCCAAGGCGACGCCTCTGGGGCCGTGGTCGCAAGGCGAAGCTCAGTGGCCTGAGCAGCTGTTACTGCGGTTGTCGCCAGCAATGCGGCGATCATGGTGGTGAAACGTTTCATGTTGGGTCTCCTCCCGTTTGATTTTATGAGTTGTAGACAAGTGTATTGGGCACGTGGGTGAACCGTTCGTACCCGTCTTCGGTGATGACAAAGCTGTCTTCGGTGTTGAAACCTCCTACCGCCGGGGCGCCATGCGTGCCGAAGTAGGAAAGCTCGAAACTGATGACCATTCCGGGGACCAGTTCCAACTCGCAATCCGCAGAAATCGGCGGGAATTCCTCGGCGAACGGGCAGATTCCAATAGAGTGGCCCACATGGCCGCGCGCGTAAGTGGGGATCACGCCCGTGGCCTCAACAGTCTTGCGCACCTCATGATAGAGATCACAGTGGCGAATACCCGGCCCGATCAGTTCAAGCCCCCGCTCGAAGCCCTTGTAAAGTGCGTCGAATACACGCTTGGAATCGTCATGCACCACACCGCCAACGGCGCAGGACCGTGCGATATCCGCGATATAGCCCAAGTGCGTAAACCCGCCATCCAGCTTGACAATATCGCCGGGTTCCAACGGGAAGTGGCGGGGGGTTCCAGCCAGTGAATAATAGGGTCCAAACGCGTACGCCAGACCTTGCGTGGTGACCAGACGTTCCTCGTCCATGCCGCGGCCAATGGCCACCATCCGGTTCTCGATATCCGCCGGGTACATGCCCGGCTCGATTTCCGAGGCCATCTGGTGCATGGCCCGTTCGGTAAGCTGCGCGGCCCGGCGCAGCATGCCGACTTCCCAAGGGGTCTTGATCATGCGGCTTTGCATGATCGCCGGGAGGGAATCCTTGAACGATGCCTCACCAGCGATCTTCATGATATATTCGTGCATGCCATGTGTAAGGCTGCCCATTTCGATCCCGATTTTCGCATCCGCCTTGCAATCCTTGACAATGGCCATCGCGGTTTCCATCGCGGCGAAGGGATTTACCTCGGTCGGCAGATCTCTGTCATTCGGGTCGCTTCCGTCATCGATAAACACCCATGTCGGAAAACCGCTGACCTTAACCGCGTCCGGAGTCAGCGCTGCCGCTGCCTGGGTTTCCAGCGAACTGAGGATCAGATGGCACGATCCATCGGGTGCAAGAACCGCCGTGCTCAAGCCGGCGGGCATGGTCGGCGCATAGCCCCACACCTGCTGATAGCCGGTGGCGTAAAGAATATTCTCTGGCTTTGCGATGATCAGCGCGTCGAGGCCGTGCTCTTCCATCGCATTGCGCAGCTTGGCCTGAATCATCTCATGCTCGCGCTCCGCCAGGACAGGATGCATGCATTTCTGGTTGCCTCTGTGTTCGGTCACTTCGTGTCCTCCCCGTACATTTTCTTGATGAGCTTGGCCTTTCCAGTGGCGCCATGCTCCATTTCCATTTCGCCTTCAGCGAACGGCGTGATCACTGAATTGAACCTGAGTCTACGCTGGATCTCGGAGCTCAGATTCTGCGCGAGCGTGTCCATCGCCGCTTGCGACGGGGCGCCGGCGCATTCGACCCAAAGCTGCATCGGCGGCTCTATGACCGGACTATCGGAAAACTTGAGAATGCGAATGTTGCCCGTCAGTTGCGGCTTGAATTGCAGGGCCACGTCCTGCACCGCCGACGGGAAGACGTTTACGCCCTTGAGCAGCAACATGTCATCAACACGGCCCTTGATCCGCATCCGCCAGCCGGGACGCCCGCAGGAACAGGGCTTTGTCGTGATTTGCACGCGATCCCCGTCGCTGAAACGGATAAGCGGCCCGCATTCCCGATCAAGCCCTGTATAGATCAGCTCGCCGTCGGCGCCGTCTGCGATCGGGATGAACTTTCCGGTTTCCGGATCGCGTACCTCGATATAGGCGTGGTCAGGCGCGAAGAAATGAAACCCGTCATGCGCCTCGCAAGAGGTAAAGATCGGGTTCAGGCAGCCTGTGCCGCCCATCAGATCATAAACCTCTGCGCCGCCGAACCCCTTCGACAACTCTGCCACGATGGCAGGCTGGCTGCCACCTGGCTCGCCATAGACCAACGCCTTCTCTATCCCGCATTGAGTCAGGTCCATCCCGGCCTCGGTCGCCTTTTTCAACATGTGGCGCAGGAAGGACGGTGTCCCCATGATCACACGGGGGTTGGTCAGCAAGGCCATTTCGGCTACCTTGATACTACCCACAAGCGCGCCGATCGGGATCACGTTCAGGCCATAGTCCAGCATGCCGTCGATGGAGGGAATCCCGGCGACCCACATGCTCATGACGCCGGCATAAAGGGCCCGGTCGCCGGGCTCGATACCGATACGTTTCATCAAACGCGCCATGTTTTCGGCCTGAATACGGCGATCATTTCGGGTGTGACCCTGAAAGCTGGGTGTGCCGGTCGTGCCCGAAGAGGCGCTCATGCGGTTCACCTTGCGGATATCGCAGGTGATGTGCTTGCCCAGCGGATGCCCGTCTTCAGCAATGGATCGGGCCTGACTTTCGCGTTCATCGTATTTGGTGAAAATCGGATAATTCTTGTAGTCGTCCAGCGAAGAAAACTCATGCGGGTTAACGCCCGCGGCATCAAATGCTTCGCGGTAATAGGGCGAGTTCTCGTAGACCCGCACCAGAAGCGCTTTGAGCTTTTCCAGTTGCAGCGCTTCGAGTTCGGGGCCAGACAATGTTTCCGCAGGCGCATTCCACAAGGGCGGGCCCGAGTATTGTGCTTGTGCAGTCGTCATGCGTTGGCTCCCATTGCAGGCGCGGCAGAGCGTCCTGTGATCTTGTTCACATACTCGGTGTTGGGCTTGAAATCCTTGCGCAGCGACACGCCCAGCTCCACGGTTTCGTCAAAGCTGGCCCACTGGCTCAGTGCGCCCACTTTGCGCGAGTTGTAGACGATCGACGGGTCAAAGCTAGCAATCGTGTGGGCAAGGGCAATAGCGCGGTTGCGTTCCTCGCCTGCGGGGACGATCTCGTTGATCAATCCGGCATCCAGCGCCCATTGCGCGCTTCGTGCTTCTCCTGTCAGCAGCATTTCCATGGTCCTTGCATATCCGGCCATCTGAACCATACGCAGATTGCCATGCACGCTGGCAACGCCAAATTTGATCTCGGGCATGATAATCACTGCATCTTCAGCCGCGATCCGCAGATCACAGGCAAGCGAAGACGTCAGACCGACGCCGCAGCACTGGCCCTGAATTGCGGCGATGATCGGCTTATCCCAGAACTCGGCCTCTTCGAATTCGATGTCGAACGCTGTTTTCGCCGCATCACGCTTCGGGCCTTCCGGTTCATTCAAGGCGTTCTGAACGTCCGTGAGATCAACGCCTGCCGAAAACGATCGCCCGTTAGAACAATAGACTGCGACACGAAGATGATCCGCCTCCATGAACCGACGCATCGCGGCATTCAGTTCAGCCACCATGGTGCGATTGACCGCGTTGAGCTTTTCAGGGCGATTCAACGTGATGATTGCCACGTTACCTTCTTCACTGAATTCGACAGATGCCACCTAGTTCTTCCTCCGGTCCCTTGCGACCCGCACATTGCTCGCCGCGTCTTTCAAGTTGACTAAAGGTTAATTCTCTGCGCCTAGTAGAAACAAGAATGTAACAACCAAGTAATCACATAAATTTAGAGTATTTCATCTATTCGAATGCAGAAAAGTCAATGAATATTTCTACACATCTGCAATATAAAAACGCGAATCTCCATTCAGATAGGGCACTGTAATGAAACTTGACCAGATGGATCGGCGCATCTTGGCTGCAATCATCGAGGATGGGCGTGCGAGTGTTGAAACCATTTCGGAGCGGGTCGGGCTTTCGCCGACGCCGGTTCGAAACCGGATCAAGCGGTTGGAGCGCGATGGCATGATCAAGGGGTACACCGCCGTCGTCGACCTTGCGGCCTGCGGCCTGTCATTGACGCTCTATGCGTTCGTGCGCCTAAGGTCGATGGACCTTGCCTTGACCACAGAATTCGAACGCCAGATTCAGCTGACGCCCGAGGTTAGAACCTGCCACATGGTGACCGGTTCGTATTCGCATATTATGGTTATGCAACTCGAAGATATTAGTGACTACAACAGCTACCTACGAGAACGCCTTTCAAAACTGCCGGGGGTTGCGTCGATTCAAACGCAGGTCGTGATCGACACGATCAAGGACAGAATCCACTTTCCTCAGTGATCGCGCGGCACCTGCGCCGGTTTACGCACCATAAAGTTCCGCAAGGGTCTGGTAGCGGTCTGCCAGATCTTTCACGGCGTTCAGGATAAAGGCGACCTCTTCGTCGGACATCAAAACGCTGAGGTTCAACCTGACGAAGCCAGGTTTGTGGCTTTCGTCGCCTGCAAGAATCTCGGCCCTTAGCCGGGCTGAC
>Ga0255781_10000949_pt1 | contig 23782 bp, 7 predicted proteins | sample 101ome_21_FD_179979 | JGI IMG/M metagenome (GOLD analysis project Ga0255781, IMG submission 179979) | Coastal salt marsh microbial communities from the Groves Creek Marsh, Skidaway Island, Georgia - 101413BT metaG (version 2) | ecosystem: Environmental > Aquatic > Marine > Intertidal zone > Salt... | reverse complement strand
GTTTACGATTTGACATCTTCAGAAGAATTTTAGACGACGACGATAACGCGGACACCTCGGCGGAATACTTATTCGCGGAAGTCTTCCGGGACGCTCAGGCGCAAAAGTTTCACGCCACGACCGCGCACTCGCAAAACTGGAAAACCAAAGTCGAATCGATGATGGCCGCCGAGCGGACGTGGATGCAATTCGACCAAGTCGTGTTCCCGGAGGACGACAACATGTGGTCCGACGGCGAGGCGTGCGAAGACGCCTGCGAAATGGCGTGGTAGAGAAGAGGAAGACGAGAACTCGTTTTAAAAAAGACGTTTGTACTATTTATTTGCCGCGCGTGTGCGTGTAATTGATATATTCTCCGAATACTACTATATGCATATGCGCGCTTTTTTGTCTTCCTTTTCTTTTCAATTTCCTCCTCAGAGTTTTGACGCTTTTGCAAATTCATGCTCTTGGCGCGGCGGTGGTGGTGCGCTCGCAGCGGAAGTCATTTTATTTTCAGCGGCAACAACAGCGGCGCGCGCGAGAAGGAGAGAGTACCTAAAACAGCGCGCGTTTTTATTGCCAACGCACTCCGGAACGCGCCTCGCGGTGGTGGTGTTGGGTTGCGTCGCGGTGTGAACAACAACAACAACAGAGGGAGAGAGGTCAAAACCCTAAGCAAAATGGACCGAGGTAACTAGTTTACGCGCGAAGCGTTGGCGTTCTTAGTTTTGCTACGACGACAAAAAGCGTTCATTTTGTGCACGTCGCAAATATTATCATCGTCCGAGACGCGGGTCGTTTCGTTTTTCTCTCTTTCGGGCGCGTGCGCGTGCGTGAAACTAACCGCTTTGTATTTAACAACACTCTCGCTTCTTTCGATTTCTCGACGGAATGACGTGTAAAAAACAAACCTCAGACGACAACGACAACGGCTCCTCGGGAGAACAACAAGTCGCGCTTTTCTCGGACGATACAGGCGAAGCTTTGAACGAAGCGGCGTTTCGGTTGGTGAGAGAAGCGACGAAAGATGGACCGTTGAATACCTTACGAGAGGAAGGCGACGGAGACGGAGACGACGTCCAATCGATGAAATGGATCGAGACTGTGAAAATAGCGGCCGGGAGACATAAATACGTGCTGATGGACGTGTATAACGAGAGAAACGAGAGGAAATTGATCGTGCGCTCGTACGCGAATTGCGGGTACCACGCGGATAACTACCGAGTCGCGATGCGAGAAATACAGAACGATAGCAATTTTAGCAGCAATAGCGTCAAAGCGAGGGTGATTGGTGGTGGACGAATAGAGTACGATCCGGTGCGATCCGATGTGAACGTGTACGGATACTCGATGACTTTTGGGCGAACTCCCGGGTGCAACAAAAAGACGATGGAAATTATTCAGAAAACTTTGAATATCGCGAATGCGCAATGGTCCGATGACGGATATTGAATCGAAAGTCTTCTTCTCTGTGTGTGTGTGTGTGTGTGTCATTATTTGCTGTACTAAACGCCGCTACCGCGTATCGCGTATATATTCCTATTATCATTACTACTACTACTTATACTAATAAACTCTACCAGCTATCGAAATTGCCAAAGCCTCCTTTCTTTGCAACTTTCGCTTTTTTGTATTGTTGTTGTTCATCTTCTTCGTCCCGGGGGCGAGGAGAAGCATCGTTGGTGTTGTTAAATTTGGCGCTCGCGTTGGCGGTCGATCCCGTCAGAAATCGCCCGATTCCAGAGCCGACTATTTTAGGACCCATCTTCCTCTTCTTCTCTTCCTCTTCTTCCATTTTTTTCTCCGTGTTTGTTTTGACCGCGGCAGTCTTCTCGGCGGCGGCGGCGCAAACGCCCGATAGCGAGGCTTCGTACTCCTTCTCCAACTTTATCCACGGATTTTGGTGCACCGTCGTCTTTTCGATGACAACATCCTCGCGCGGTTTCTCTGGATCTTTTTCGTCTGCTTCTACATCTTCCAACTGATCTAATACTTTCAAACCTCCGACGACTCTGCCAAAGATTGTGTGTTTTCCGTCCAAGTGCGTCAAATTCTTCCCGTACGTGATGAAAAATTGCGAATTGTTCGTGTCTTTACCTTTATTCGCCATGGAGACGACGCCTCGTTCTTTGTGACTCAGCGCGCCTTTTTGCATGCCGCATTCGTCTTTAAACGTTTCGCCGTATATGGAGAAGCCTTTCTTACCGGTTCCGGTCGGGTCGCCGCCTTGAATCATAAAGTTCGGGACGTTGCGATGGAATTTCACGCCGTCGTAGAAACCTTTCTCGCACAAGTAGAGAAAGTTTTCGCACGTTCTCGGCGCGAGATCGCAGTGAAGCTCGAGATTGAGCGATCCAAACCGTTGAATGTCGAGACTGACGTAGCCTTTCTCGCCTTTCTTGGGATTTAAATACACCGGTTTCTTCTCTTTGCCGCCTTTCAATCCCGCGCCGCCGATCGTGGACGTGAAGCCCATGGCTTGTTTACCGTCCGAGCGAGACTGATTTTCCTCGTACCTTCGAGGTTTGAGAAATCGTTTCATTGAGTTTAAGAAACGTTGGCGTTCTTCCTCCAAAGGTCGTTTCAAGAAGTAATCGCGATCGCTGACGCCTTTTTTCGAGTAATCGACGGGTTCCGCGCTCGAAAACGTCGCCGCGCCGGGTTTGAATTGGACCACGTCGGACGCGTGCGGTTTGTCCGCGTACTGGTGAAGCCTCTTCAAATCTGCTTCTTCGGTATTATTTCTTCCCGTGTCATCGTTAGCTTTCTTCATCTCCATCTCGGCGACTTTTCCTCCGCCGCCGCCTCTGAAAGCCTCCTTCGCTTCGTTCGTCTTCAACGCGTCCAACGTTCTCTTCACGTCTTCCGACATCGCGTTCACGTTGACCGTCCCACCTTCCCTCTTCAAGCCGCCTTTCGTCCCAACAAAGCTCGCGCCTTTCTTCGTGATCACGTGGTCCATTTTATCCAACATTCTTCTCGAATTCGCGTCGTCTCCTTTGCCGTCGCCGTCCGCTCCTCCTCCTCCTCCTCCGCTTCCCCCTCTCGTCGCCATCGGATCTTGCACGATTAACAAATCTTGCCTCGTAATCTTCTCGTCCGTGATCAAATCGCGCCATCGTTTCGGCTTTATCACCAACTCCTCGATCGCTTTGTAACTGTACGCGTACCCCGAACTTTTCACGACGACAATTTTCGTCGAATCCGTAAACTCGCTCCCGAGTATCGGACACTCGTACCTGCCCTCGTCCTCTCTCCCTTTCACTTTTTTCAGCTTCAACTCTTTAAACTCCGAAATAGTCGTCTCTTTCCCAGTCATCGGATCTCTCTTGTGTTTCATCACGTACGGCAGCACGTTCTCCAAATCGTAAATGCCGCCATTCGCGATGGAAAAAACCGGCGTTTCAAACGGAAGAAACGACAGCGCGCAGCAGTTAAACGGGAGTTTTTTTCGCGAAAAGTCGTTGTTAGAGTTGCCAGCTTTCTTCCCGCCGCCGTCCAGTTTCCACTCGGTGGCGGTGATGTAGCCTCTGTCTTTGCCCGCTGATTTCTTGGCGCCCATTTATTCTTGTTTTTGGCGTCTTTCCAATTTTTTTTTTGAAGAAAAAAGCGAAGAAAATTTCAAAAATACGCACGAGAAGAAGGTCGAAGAAGCTCGCGGATGCAAACACACATCTCTCTCTCTCTCTTTCTGTGTGTTCCTCTTCTTCTTCTTCTTCTTCTTCTCCTTCCGTTTGAGAGAGAGAGAGAAAGATAAACCCTTTTTCTTCGCGGCTTCCGTCGCTTTTTTTTCCTCGCGTGTACACACGCGCGTACACGCGCGCGCGGGGGTACTACGCCGCTCGCGCGAGAGCGCGTGGTACGTTTCACGACGGAGAGAGACCAAGAAGAAGAACACACCCGTCGCGGGAAGAACACCTCTCTTTCTCTTTCAAGGAAGAGAGAAAGAAGGACGAAGCGGAGTGTTTAGAGCGTGGAGAGAGAGAGAGAGAGAGACACGCGCGCGTCGAAGAAGAAGAGCTTCTTTTCTTTGCGTATTTTCCACCTTTTTTCCGTCTTCTGTTCTTTGAAAATTGCGGCAGAAAATTTACCTCTCTTGCTCTCTTTCAGAACACACTTCACCACTATCACATAAACAGAGCACTACTAAAACAAAAAGAAAAATGTCGATAGGATTAGGCAAAGGCGTCGGGATTCCGGTGAAGCTGATGCACGAGAGCGAAGGGCACGTGATCACGGTACGCTACTCTATTCATTCGTGTAAAAGAGAGAGGGATCTCTTCTGAATTTTCTCTCGTCGTCGTCGCTCTTCTTCTTGTTCTTGTTCTTGTTCTTCTTCTTGTTCTCTCGAAAAGAGACGCGAAGGAAAGAGAGGAAGAGCGAAGGCAGGGGAAGGAGACGGTCTCTTTTTGACGTTGGGGATACCGTTTTCTTCTCCGTGTCTTCTTCTTCTTCCGAGAGAGTGTTTTTGAGGGGAATGCGGCCCGCATAAAATTGCACACTGACCACCTTTTTTCTTCTTCTTCTTCTTCTTCTCGTTATTATTATCAGGTTGAATTGAAATCCGGCGAACTGTACCGAGGGACGCTGGTGGAAGCCGAGGACAACTGGAACTGTCAGTTGACGAACGTGTCGCACACGGCGCGAGACGGTGCGCATTTTCACCCTTCGTTTCTCTTTTTATTCGAAAAGTAGTGTGCCGGCGGGGGCGTTCGTTCCCGCGCGAAGCGAAGCGGCGTTTTGAGTGTTATTGTTCTCATCGCATTCTTCGTTTCCTTGTCTTCGTCGCTTTTCTTTTCTCTCTTCTCGTATTGGCGACTCTTGTTGTTGTTATTAGTATTATATCTCTGACCCGCGCGTGTTTTTTATATTACGAATAGGCAAACACTCGTCTATGGAAAATTGTTACTTGCGCGGATCGAAAATCCGGATGGTCATCGTGCCGGACATGTTGAAAAATGCGCCGATGTTTAAGAAAATCGATCCGAGGACGAAGAGCGTGTTAGCTGGAGGCGGCGGGAAGAAATGATTTTTTTCTTTCAGAAGAGAAAGTCACGCACATACGCACACATAGCATACCAGTACGAGAGAATTGAATTCATATATATATAACCGCTAGAGAAGTTAAAGAGTATTATAATAATAATATACCCGTGTAATTTTACGAAAAAAGAAGGAGAAAACATCGTAGCAACACCATTTATACATACCTAGTATATATCGCGATCAATAATATCGAACGACACGATGCACACGCGCCTTTTTTCTTTTTCATCTCTCACTTTCTGTCAGTAATCGCGCGCCCAGGCGGGCGATCTATCGTTCGTCGGCGAAAGGCGAGAGGAGCGTCGTCGCGTCGTCGCGCCGTTGGTATTACCGTTGCTAATACTATTTCTTCGTTTTGTAACGACACCGCTACCCGCTTTGATTGTGACGCCGTCGCGGTGCTTGTAAATGTCGTACACGTGTTCTTGAACCATGTGCACCAAGTAGAACAAGCAATGGACCGGAACTAAATACGGCAGATGTTCTCTAAATAATTCGTTCTTGTGAAACCCGAGCAACCCGACGATGCTACCGACGATCATCGGGTGCGGGATGCCTAGATTGTACGGAAACCCGTCGACAAAGTTCGGCGCGCACTCGCCGAGCTCGACGCCAAAGTACGTTTGGTCCACGCCTAAAGCGTACGCCGCGGAAAAGGATAACGAATATCCGCCGAGAATCATCGCTAATGAAATCAAGTCGTATTCAAAATACTTGATGAAGTAATTGTACCCCAAATGAAACAACGCGATGGATTTGAAAAACACGACGTTTCGCTTAAACGTCCCAAAATTGATCCCTTCTCGAATTTGGTACGTCGCGATGTACATGCAATAGTGCGTGTAAGAGGTGAACGCCAAAAAGAAGTGCTCGTGAATGAAGTTTTTCCCGACGTAGTACGCCGCGACGACGGCGACGATAGAGTTCAACCCGGCTCTTTTCTCCAACTCAAACACCGACCTCGTGACGAACAAGACCATGAACGCCATGAATTTCCAAAACCAATTCGACGGCGCGATTGTGTTCAAGAACAAGTTTCTCGCCGCCCAGTTATAAAACGACGCCAATTTCGCTAAAAACCTACCCACGAATCCAAAGCATCTCGGGTAGACGACGTAGTGTAACTTCATGGTGACTCGTCGATCGGTGTTTTTCGTCGGCAAATCGCGAATGATGTGAATTTCGCGGTGGTAATCGAAACCAACCACGTCGCCGTCGGATAAGCACGACCCGCTTCCTTCCATCGGAAATACGGTTTCCACCTGTTTATTTTCGTTGACGGCAACCATGCACCTGTACACGAAGCACCACGGATACACCGACCACGGTCCGTCGCAGTGTTCCATGTAAAACACCGTGTCGCTGTTGAAATTATGGTGCGAACTCGCGACGTAGATTTCATTCATGGAATAAATCGGCTCGACCGCCCACGCGTCCGAGCGAAACTTCTTCGCAAACATTTCCGCGATCGTCTCGCTATCGATCACGTTTTGAAACGCCCGCTTCGTTTTTCCTCGCAACTTTTCAAACCACCAGTGCGCCGTTCGATCCCTCGCCGGATTTTCCTTCGTCACGAAATCGTAAATATCTCCCAACGCGTTCTTCTCTTTCTCGCCCGTCAGTTTACATCGCAACAAATAGTTATGCGCGACGATCCAACTCAACACGGGAACGTCTCGCGTCTGCCACAACGCGTCGAAGCACAAAGGCAACAAAAAATACGTGTGTTCGCACAACAGCGACAGCCAACTGCCGCTCGCTTCTTCCGACGACGACTTCGACGACTTCTTCGACATGTAGCTTTGCTGGTACGTCTTTTCGAACGTGATCAAATGCGCGAGCTCCTGCCCGACGTAGCTACACGCGAAAAGTATCACAGCCTGCTTCATATCTCTCACGTAGCCGTCTTCAACGAGGCGTTCGCTCGCGAACGCGATCGCCGCCGTCGCCGCCCACGAGCACGCCAGTGTTGCAACCCTAAATTCTCCCGCCTTCACGCCAATCGTCGTCAGTAAACTCATCGCGTACGCGAACAAAAGGCTTCGACACGTCCACACGGCACCGTTGTTGTCATCATCGAGAAGAAGAATGAAAGACGCGTGCCTCTCCAGCGCGAATCGCGTCAAAATAACCACCGAAACGATCGCCAGCGGCGTCGTTATCAGGTGCAAGAAGACGTTCAATCCGTTCGTGTGAAACTTTTGGAATTTTATGCGCGTTTGCGCGTACAAATCTTCTTCTTCCTTGTTGCTGTTGTTTTTGTTGTTGTTGTTCCGCTTGCTGTTGCTCGACGTCGTCTTCTTCATTTTATATGTGCGTTTGGTGGTGCTCTCGTTCTCTCCACTCTTCTTCTTCGAGTGACGTCGTCGATGGACTTTGATATTCCGATTTGCTGGCTGTTTTAGGGTTTGAGAATTTTTATTATTCCTTTTCTGGTTTGGTTTGTTTTAAAAAGAGCGTAATAAATAGGTTGCGCGCGTTGGCAAAATCGATGCGTTCTTTTACGCGTGGGTTTCTTCTTCTCGTTATTCGCGCGTGCAGCAGTCGTTTGTGTTCATCTTTTCTCTGATAAAAGCAAAAATAATTTAATAATGGTATATATTTATATAATACTCTCTCTCTCTCGGTGTACGCGAGCGCGCGCTCGCGTGTTCTCTCTCGTTTTCGAATTTACTCTACTACAAACACACACACACACGCGCACAACGCTCACTTCCTTCCTTTCGGCAAGCGGCTGTCTTTCAAAAACTTTTGGTACTCTTTGTTCATCTTCTCGTACTCTTTTTCGTCCCAGCCGGATTCGTTGTTGGCTTTGTTCTCGCGGTTCATTTTGCGCACCTCGTCGAACTCGTCGTCTTGCGAGGCGGCGGATACACGCTTCGAGGTGGCATCTTTGGTGATTGTTTTCGCGGTTTTGGAGGTGCGGTTGCCGAGGAGTTGCGAGGAGTCTGGGTTTTGCGCGATGGCTTTCGTCCAGCGTTGCTTTTGTCGCTCGCGGTCGGCGGCGAGGCGGATTTCTCGTTCGGCTCGCTTTTGCGCGCGTTCGCGGCGGTTTTTGCGCACGCGAGAGGAGGTGAAGGCCAACAAGAGGAAGGAGGAGACGTAGAGCGCGGATTGTTGGATCGCGGCCGGGGAGAGGTTGGTTGGCGCGGTGATGGACGACGGCGGTCGGATGTTTGTCGTCGCGAATTGAACCGCCGAGGTGACTTTGTCGCCGATCAAAGTTCTCGCTTTAGCTAAAGAGGAGGAGGAAGAAGCAGAAGAAGTTCCAGCGGTCGAGGCTTTCGTCTTCGTCGTTTTATTCTTCTTTTTCTGTTCCGGTTTCAGTTTTTCGACGTTGGATTCTTTCTTCTTCTTTTCTTCTCTCTTCTTCGCTCTCGTCTCAATTTTCTCTGTTTTTCTCTTCGGCAATTCAATCGAAAGCAAAGAATTTTTCGTCTTGGTCGCGACGTCCGCCGCCGTCGACGCGGTTTTCCCAACCGCTGAAACCGTCGCATCTTTCGCTTTCACGGAAACATCCGCGACGGACGATCCAATCGATTTCGAAGTTTCAAACGCCGACGCCGACACCGATTTCGAGAATTCCGCAAACGACGACGCGCTTTTCGAGATGGATTCTCTCGCTCGCGTCGTCGCGTCCGCGGGCAAGGAAACTTTCGGCATCTGAATGGTAGTTTTTTTCGCCGACGCCGCCGCAGATTTCGTCGTTGTTTTTTCCATCTTCTTCTCCAACTCTCTCATCGCTTTTTGATGCAGTCGTTGCGCTTGCTTCGCCTTTTCTTTTTCCTTTTGCTCTTGTTTCTTCCTCTCCAAGTCAATCTTCTTCTTCGCTTTCAACTCGAGCTCTTCCTTCACTTTTTGCGCCTTCATCTCGGCGTCTTTCTGCGTCTTTTCCCGTTCCAGCTCAATCTGCCGCGCCTCTTCCAACTTCTTCCGACGAAGCTCTTTCTTCAAAATCTCCACGTTTTTGCGCTTCTGCATCTCCGCCTTCAACTTTTCCCCTTTCGCGTCAAACTTCGTCTCCTTCCCGTCCGAGATCGACTTCTTAAACCGCTTCTCGGTAAAGTACGTCTTCCCTCTCTGAAAGCTCACTCGCGGCATCCTTTTCGAGAATAAAAATACTCCTCCATCATCCTCGCGCCTATTCGTATTCGTCGTTTCTCCGCTCCTCCTCGTCGCGAACATCGACGCGCGGCGGTGGTCTTTCCATCGCGTAAAAGAGCTCCTCGAAGCTTTTTCTTCCTTCCTTTCGCTCTTCTTTTTTTTTTTCGTCGTCGTATAGTTTAGGGTTTCATTCACAAAAATCGGTTCTAAAATCCCCGTCTTTTCCGCGAACGCGCACCACGCCAAGAAGCAGATCAGCGCTCTGGTGTTTGAACTCGTCACGCCTTGCTCTTTGTAGTAGTGCTGCTGCTTCTGCGACGACGACAGCAGCAGATCCCGACGCTTGGCTTCTTCTTCGTCTTTGTTTTCGTCGCCGTTTTGGTGGATTACCGACGCGTTGGTGGGTGTCTTCTTCGTCGCTTTTTTGCGTCGTCGAAGAAGAAGAATTGGATGATGATTTTTGCGAATTTGAGTACGGCCTCGACGACCGGATGAAGAAAAAGAAGAAGGAATACTCAAAGCAGCTCCGGACGACGACGCGGAAGAAGAAGAAGAAGAGAGCATCGTCGTCGTCGTTTTTTCTCTCTCTGTTCTCTCTCTCTCGGAGCAGCAGCAGCGGCGACTCTCTCTTTTATGACAACAACAACAACAACAACAACGCGAGAGAGAGAGAGAGAAAAACGGTCTTTTAGGGTTTTGTATTTGAACGCAAGAAGCAACTCGTATATCGGTGTTTACTCTTTTTGCGTGGTACGAGAAAGTGTACGCGATCGCGGTCGGTTTTGGGAAAAATGTACGCAATCGTGGTTTTCCTCTCCGCACTATTTTATATAAAAGGGGAGAAGCGAAGAACTTTTACACACACCCGTCTTCCACGCGCTCTCTCTCTTGGAGGTTTTGTACGAAACAAAAAGAGAAACACTCGCGCGATCGACGCAATCTGCGCACTCGCGTCAACTTCGTATAACTCGTTTAAACGTAAAGAAGAATGAAGAGTACGCGCGATGATGAGAAAAGCGCGAGGTAATTTGGAACTTTCCGAAGGTGACTTCGGCGGTGATAGTATCAGGCGTAGGAGAGAGAAATGTGATTTGAAAGAGTGATGACTACCACACTTGCTCACATTGGAAGTACCACGGTGCATAGTGCAACGAGACAATAAAAAGCACCTAACCTTGTGGATTAAAGCTTCAAGAACATCGTAACCACTCCACACGCATCGTTTTCGGTCGATTTAAATAACGTATGCGCGAAATCGAAATTCTCACATCTTCACGCTCAAACGCCACTTTACCTCTACCTTTTGGAGGCTGTTTTTCTCTCTTTTCTCTCTCCTCCACATGCGTTTCAAAATTTGTACATCTCCAGAAAACACAATCATTTCGCTCACTTCGCCAACTTTGAAGACGTCCCGAGGTATCAATTCAAGTCGTAATCAAATATAAATGACATCATTCGATAGACATCTTCCATAACGATCACTGATGCGCGTATCGCTTCTTTGTATTGACTTTACTATATGTATCTAGATAGCGTCAAAGATGCGTTTTTCTGGCATTTCTCCCCTAAAACTCGAGACCCTAAATAGTGCTGTAGCACCGGGTTTTTGGGCAATTAATCTCCTCCGAAAAAAATACAAATCTGTAGTTTATTTAGGGTTTCGTACCATATTAAACCCTAAACGTGTGGGGAAAAAAAAATAATTAAGCTCGGAAAGAATGGGCGCGTCGACAAAAAAAAACGGAGCGCAACGGCCCCTCCCGACTCGCACGCGTTATCGAGAGCGAGAGAGCGAGCGAGAGAGAGAGCGCGAGAGCGCGTGTCGTTAACTTTTTGTTCTTTTTAAAAGAAAAGGTGCGCGTTACGTTTTGTTTTTGTATCTCTCTTTTTTTTCTCTTTCTTTCTTTCTTTCTTTGCCGCGGGCGACGGATTTTGGAAAGTAGAGGGCGCGGGGGGAGGGAGAAGAAGAAGGCGTGCCCGCGGAAGGAGGTTTGTTGTCCTTCCTGCGCTCGATGATGATTCATCGCGATGAAAAAAGAAAGAAGATAGAGAGTAAACGCGTTGTTTTTTTATCGTTACATCGACGAGAGATGGGAAATTGGAGGTGTCTCGATCAATCGTGCGGACGTTCTTGCCCAAGACGCGGATTTCTCTCTCTCCAATCGCGGGGAGAGATTGGTTGACTTTTTAGATACACAGAGAGAGAGAGAGAGCAATGGATGAAAAAAGGTGGTGAAGAAGAAAGAAGAGAGAGCGAGAGACCACATCGAATTGTTCGTTCGATGCGCGTTTGGTTTTGAGAGAGAGAAATCCGCCCCTCTCCCTCTCTCTCTCTTTCGAGAACTTTTCCTTTTCTTCGTCTCGTCGGCGTGTGAGGGTGGTCTGTCTCTTTGACGAGAGAGAGAGAGAGAGAGAGAGAGAAAAAAACTCTCTCCCTCGCGCGTTTGTTCACACTCTCTGCGCTCTTTTTCGTTTCCTTTCCTCCAAAAGCGCATCTTCAAATTCTTCTCGACTTTGGCGAAGATAGCGAGATGCCGGAGAGGCGGCGGGTTCTTCGTCGTCGTTCTTCGTCGCGCGCGCGAGCGAGCGAAACAGAGAGAGAGAGAGAGAGTAAGAGAGAGGCGAAAAGACAAAAGTTCCTTTTTCTAATCTTAAGGCGCGAAATTGGGGTCGTGTGCGACCGCGCGCGCGCGCGCGCGCGTTTCTCTTTTTCTTCTTCTTCTTTTTCTTCTTCTTCTTCTTCTCTCTCTCTCTCTCCGAACTGCTTCAAAAGATCACGCTCGCGTGACTCGCGCGACTCGCTGACTGACGAGCTCGGAAAATTTTCCTTCTTCTTCTTCTTCTTTGGTTTTCCCAAACGCGCACACAGGGGAAGGGGGGTGTCCAAAAACACTTTTTAGAAAAAAAAAAAAAATCCAGCAAACTTTAAAAAAGTGAGAAAACCCGGAAAAAGGCGCGCGTTCGTTCGTTGTCCGACATGACGACGTCGAGGAACTTTTTAACGACCACCACGAAACGCGCGAAGAGGAATACGCTTCTCGCACTGTTGTTCGTGTTGGGCGTGTTGACGTGCGCGTGCGACGGTGCAACGAAGGGCAACGGTCTCGGCGCGAAAGTTTCAAAGACGGAACCGGCGCGACACTCGGCGCGCCGTTCGCAAAATTTGACATCGGCGGCGAACCTGGGGGGTGGTGGTGCACTGAAGGGTAACGGTCTCGGCACCAAAGTTGCACGGACCAAACGGCCGAGACACTCAGCGCACCGTTCGGAAAATTTGACATCGTCGTCAGACCTGGGATTTTTTAGTCCAGGGATTGTTAGTGACTTCGTGGACGCAGTCACTGATTTGTATGCATCGATCGTAGCTTACTATGATGAATGGAAGACGTCGTCGTCATCGTCATCGTCAACGACGAGTGAGATGACAATTGATTTTGGCGAGAGCGCGGATATGTGCGAAGAGCGCGCCGCAGCGGATTGGGAAGACGAAGAAAGTTCGCAGATCGAGTGCACGACGTGCGGCTCGATTGGATCACTCTTAGGGGGTTATCAAGTGCTGGGTACGGGCAGTTCTGTGAGTAAGGCCTTCAGTGATCTCCCAACGCATTCCATTGTTACCATAAATCTTGATTTCGTTCAAATCGATTCGTGGGATAGCGAAAGATTTTACGTCTACGCCGACAATGACCTCGTGTATACGTCTCACAGGATTTCTAAGAGTACGGGCACGCAGGAATGCGGAAGCAGCTCGAACAACTGGAACGAATTTGTCATTCCTGCGAGCTTTACGTTTGCGCACTCCAGTTCTTCGCTTACGCTTAAAATCACAACTAATTTGAATTCTGGACCATCGGACGAGTCTTGGGGAATTCAAAAGGTACACTTGAAATTGGCTTCTGATTATACGACTTCGTTGGAGAGATTGAAATACTGCCCGGATGTTACGACAAATTGGGCAGTTCGATACGACTTATCGCCGACGTGCGATAACGGCATCGATCTAAGCGCCTACACATCCGGTTTGGACGTGGACGAAGCTATCGCCAAATGTGCCGAATGTAGCGGTTGCACCGCGGTCAGTTACAAAGACAGCAGCAACATACGTTACACATCCGGCTGTTCGTCAGGGGACGGTTGCCTTACAGGATGGAGCGATTGGACGACGTATCGAAATTTCGAATACTGCGATGCACTTTCAACCGATAACTTTCAAACGCACGTAGACGGATGCTTGGAAGAATCCCCAGTCGATGGTATGTGTTATACCTACGGTAGGAACAATAATATTGGTCCTATGTCTCACTGGGACGTTTCGGAAGTCACGAGTATGAATCAAGCGTTTTATGGAAAATCCTCTTTTAACACTGATCTCTCGAATTGGGACGTTTCAAAAGTCACCGATATGTATCGAATGTTCAAAAACACAAACTTTCAGCAATGGTTGATCAATTGGGACGTCTCCTCGGTGACAGACATGCGAGAAATGTTTTACGGCGCTGCATACTTTGCCGGATTCGTCGGAAATTGGAGAAGTGAAAGTACGAGTTTGCTCACCACTGACATGTTTTCGGGCGCGACGACATTTAACGCGAAGTATTCATCTTGCGGCGACGACGGACCTCCCAGTTCTTGTCGCGTTGCTTTGCTTGATAGTACTTTCAGTGATGCCGTAAGTAATTGCCTCGCAGAATCTGCAACCACGGGAGAATGCACAACGTACGGCGCGTCGTCTGATTTCGGCGTGATGCAGTATTGGGATGTATCCGGTGTCACGAGCATGAGCAACGCTTTCAAGAGCAAATCTTCATTCAACGCTGACATTTCGAGTTGGGATGTCTCGAGGGTAACAACAATGTACAGAATGTTCAAAGATGCACCAAACTTTAATCAAGATCTCTCTGGCTGGGACGTCTCTTCGGTCGATGCGATGACGGAAATGTTTCGTGGAGCGACCAACTTCAAAGGATACGTTGGGAGTTGGAATCCACCTACGTCCGCATCAACCACGAATATGTTCCTTTATGCATTCGACTTCAAAACGACGTTTTCGTGCGACGACGCAAACGATGGACCTCCTAATTCATGTCGCATTCCTTTGACCGATGCTACTATCTCGAGTGCCATTACCGCTTGTCTTGCAGAATCTTCCATGACCGGAGAGTGCACGGAGTACGCAATTTCTTCAGGGTACGGCATGATGCCGGATTGGGACGTCTCCGCGGTGACTGATATGGAGGAAGCGTTCAAGGATTATACTTCCTTCAACGCGGATCTCTCAAGTTGGGACGTTTCGAGCGTCGAAAATATGAAAAAGATGTTTAATGGAGCGACGAGCTTCAACGCAGTCATCACGGGTTGGGACGTTTCTAAAGTCAAGAATATGAAACAGATGTTTAATCAAGCTTACGCTTTCAATCAAGACATCTCGAAATGGGACGTTTCTAGCGTTGAGAATATGGAATACTTGTTTCGGGATGCCACGGCTTTCGATCAAGACATTTCGGATTGGTCAGTAAGCACGTCTGCACAGACCACGGAAATGTTCGATGGTGCGACTGCTTTCACCACTCCTCGACAAATTACCGTAGCAATTGCAACAACGCAAAATGTGTTCAACGATGCTGAAATTGACTTAGAGATTTCTGTAACAGCAAGTATATGCGCGTCGTCAGAGTGCAATCTCGAAACGACATCCAACGAAAGAGCTGAAGAAGGCTTGTATTGCGACGTGAAGATTTCAGACTCAGCCTGCTCGTCGAGCGATTTTGGCGACTCGCTTCCGTGCTTCTCTTGGCCAAACTTCATCGATGAATCGAAAGCCGCGGTGTACCAAAAAACACTCACCACTGCTGACTCGAATGGTGACTTGGTCACGGGAGAATACACGCTCGAGTACACGTGCGGTTGGAAATTTTTGACCGGGGTTGAATTTCCTGACATTTCCACCTCGAGGAGTGACTTCACGTTCAACGTGGCGGCAGATTGTTCGGAGTGGCTCCATCCGACGACGAGCGGTGTGTCGCACGCCGATACTTTTCTTTTGTCTGCGCCATCTTTCATCGAGATATCATCTACTTCGTGCACAAGCTCTGAGAGCATTGACGCGATAAAAGAGGCGCTTTTTCGTGAATACGACGAAGACGTGAGTGGTTCCTTATCGTACGATGAATTTTTTAATGCACTGGATACGCACGACGTTGACACTTCGCACCTTGAGCACTATGAAAGTAGTTACAGCGAAATTTTGCTTTCACACGTCATGAGCAGCGAAATTCTCCCTTTGGTGTGCCAGAATACGGACGACTTTACGAATATTAGGTTCACAAAAATCCACTATCCGGACTCGATGAGTGACACTCGAACCGAATGCGATGACGGCTCCACCTCGTGTCTCGATGTGTACACGTGCGAAGGAGGGACGGAGATACTCACCGCTGAATGGGAACACAAGACAGACAGAGGAGAGAATGATTTTGTGTGCGTGTACGCCGACGGCAAGCTGTTCAGAAAAGATACCCTCGACCAAACAAGTGATTCCTTTCCTACGACTCTTTCGGATATTCGCCCGTCGATGCGTACGGGAGATGACGCCATCGAAATGATTGCGCAATTTACGTTTGACGAAGATTTGAGAAACGATGCCGAGGACGACAGCACTGCTGTCACAGATACTAATTTTGAGTACATCTCGTGTGACGATAGTGGTGGTAGCTGTTTGAACAGTGTATCGAGCAACAGTGCGCAAGGATACGCATGGCAAGATGCGACGGAAATGACGAACAGTGCGATTATGTCCTGGGTGTATGTGATGGATAGTGGTAGCACTGCTACAGATATACTCTACAAAACGACATCTAGCAACGGAAACTACGAAATCGTCTTCCAGCTCCGGGGTTACGTTTTGGAAATGACGTACAAATCTCCGGGAGGAGGAACACAGACGATTGTCACCCATACCATAACTTCAACGTCTTCTAGTTCTACGGATGGTTACACTTGGCACCACGTCGGTTTGGTTTTGAACCAGCAAAGTAGCCAGACGGTGGACCTTTACTTTGATGGTAGTTTAGTAGCCTCTGTTGACACTGGGTCCGTGTCGTGGGTTGCAACTGACATTGATGCGTCCGACATGACCGCAACTGAGAAGATTCTCTTTACGTCGACAAAGATTAGCGATCGTAGCTTCATTTACGATGATTTTCGCATCTACAAAGGTGTCGTAACTGGGAAGCACATCGAAGCAATTTACTCATGCTCTCGAAGTCAAACGTGTTCTGATCTCGCGCATGCGAAACCGCAGTCGAGGCGTACGTACTGTCTCTTGCTCACTATAGGTGGATTACAAGCTGGCGTTGACCGGCCGTGCGCTACGGGACTTTATTACAATGGTTTAGCTGTCGATCTGAAAGTATCCATGTCCATGAAAGGGGCAATGTTCACCTTTCGAGATACTGAATTGATCGAAACAGGTTTCGAAGTGTTGCGGCAAAAAAAAATCGACGGTATTGGGCAGGGATACTCTACAGTTGTGATAATTGACAGTGAATTGAGTGGATGTGCGACGACGTTTGATTCAATCACGTTTTTCGACAGTTCATCTGTCACTACTCCTGGAGAAGTATGGGATTACAAAATTAGAACAAAGTATTCCACGACCAGTACTGCCAATATCGATTCGGATGCGTACGAGTTCACGACGCCTTGGTATGGGACGCTTGAAGGCGTCGTAACGGCTGGCGATAGTGAAGTATGGGTACCAGACGTTCGCGTATGCGCCCGCTTAAATACAAGTACCACTGTGGACTCGACGGAACTTGGAAGTTTCGTGGACGATGCGATCGTTTCGACGCTCTCTGACTATCGCTTCGTGGCACACTCTGATTCGAGTTTCACCGGCGACGCATATAAAGCCACAGACAATGATTACCAGACGACGGTGACGCTAAACGATAATGATTATCTGAAAGTAAATTTGGACGTGTTTGCATCAATCACAGAAGTCAAGATACGGCAAACGTCAGCTGACATTGGTAAGGATGCGCCCGTAGTTCGTATTCTCGATTTCGACGATCCGGACGATGCCGGAGATACTGGTTCGATGTGTATTTATAGCTCGTACGACACGTCGAGCTCGGGAGATCCCGAGCACACGTACACGTGTTCGGGCACTGACGTCACTGCGTTTCCAGGACAATACGTCACGGTTTTAAACACAGCTGGAGAAAGCGTGGACGTGTCAGAAATTGACGTTTCGGGTCAACAAATGGCGTGTCCGTACTACGGATTCAGCGACGACGACGGGAATTTCGAGATTGAGATTTTTGAATCTTCAGGTGTCTCGGCTAGAAAGGCCAAAGTCGCAGTGCATGCGTTCAAGACAGACGTGTACGATCCAGTAGACGCGTCTGTGTTCACACCGATGGAAGATGGGAGTGACGACGATTCAACGACAATCGCGATAAAATCGCCCGAAGCGGTTTTGATTGCGCTCGAATACGACGAAACTTCCTCATCGAGCGCTTCGTCTCCTCTCGCCGCGGCTGCTGCGTTTTTGGGCGCGAGCATGGGGACGGACTGCGATTACTCTAAAACGAGTAATAAACGTAAAAAATATGGTAAAACATCAGCATGCACTGATTCGGGCAATAAGTACTTGACTTCTGCTTCACTAGACGACTGCAAGGCTGTTTGCAACGAGTGCAGCTCTTGCGAGGGCTTCAGCTATTTATCAAGTTACGATTATTGTACGTTCCACTCAAGTACGGGATCCCAGACTTCTAACAGTAATTGGGACTTTTACACCAAAGGTGATTGCACCTCACCTTCACCACCGCCGAGCCCTCCGCCACCGCCGAGTCCGCCGCCACCGAGCCCACCGCCACCGCCGAGCCCACCGCCACCGAGCCCACCACCGCCGAGTCCGAGCCCACCGCCGCCACCACCTAGCCCACCACCACCGAGTCCGAGTCCACCGCCGCCGATTCCACCACCAAGTCCACCGCCGCCATCGCCTCCACCAAGTCCACCGCCACCATCGCCACCACCAAGTCCACCGCCTCCACCAAGTCCTCCACCTCCACCAAGTCCACCGCCTCCACCAAGTCCACCACCACCACCATCGCCTCCACCATCGCCTCCACCGAGTCCGCCGCCACCACCGAGTCCGCCGCCACCACCATCACCTCCACCGAGTCCACCACCGGCAGAATTTGTGGACGCTGACGACGACGATAGCTCACACGTATCCAAAGAAGAGTTTGCAGCTTACGCGCAAACGAGGATGGCGTACGAGGATGCATTTGTCGTTGTTCCGGACGACGTATGGAATTTATTCGACGACAATGGCGACGACAGTCTCGACGTGACTGAATTCATGACCGCGGTTTCGGCGTTTGATAACGGCCAAATCAAAGGCACACCCTGGTTGGTGTATTCGCTTCAAGAAACTGAATACTTGACGGATTTTTATGTCGATTACTATTCAATCCCTGTTTCTATTGATTTCGGAGAGAGCGAGGATCAGTGCAACGAGTACGCCTCGGATGGTGGTTGGACAGACGAGACTGGCGCTACAGTCGCGTGCACGACGTGCGGCTCGTTCGGCTCACTATTAGGCGGGTACAACACTCTCGCGAAAGATAGCTCTGTGCAGAAAGCATTCACTGATCTTTCTGCGCACACAGATGTGACCGTACTTCTCGATTTCGTTCAAATCGATTCGTGGGATAACGAGAGATTCTACGTCTACGCCGACGACGTGCTCGTGTATACGTCGAACACGCTTTACTTAACGGATGGGAGCACCAACGTGTGTGGCGCATCTTCCAAATCCTCTTGGAAGGATAACATAAACTCTGTGAGCTTTACGTTTGCGCACACGAGCTCGTCTCTGACTCTAAAAATCACGACCAATTTGAACAGCGCCGGCACGGATGAGTCGTGGGGAATACAGAAGATTGACCTTTATTTAAACGCCGAGTACCTCGCCATCGCGCTCGCTCCGAACGCGGATACCACCATGCCTATTTCAAACACCTTGTGGCAAACTTGGTACGAAAATATGACGGCGACGTTTTCTTCTTTTTCCTTAGCTTCTCCGGATAGTTCTGCGGATGACGATGGCGGACCGGTAACCTTGGGTGTCACCGATGCTACCGAAACGAAGTCTGCTTTCATTCCTCTCGTCGGGAGAACCTCTGCAAACGCGGTGCAAATCGTGTTCAATGAAGACGCAGATTCTGCGAAAACTTCCGGATTTGATGCTCTTCTTTCGACGTATTTTCCGTCGTCAGTGGCCAATCTGACTGTTCGCGCTACGGAGCAACTCACGGACGTTGTTCACATCTTTAATGTTGAAGACGAGGGCATCTACACTGAACAATCCGAAGTCAAGATATCTATGCAACATCTTGGTGTCGGCACGTCAATCATGGAAGATAACACCGTGGTGACAGTTTCCGGAATCGTGCGATTCCCGGGTAATCGCACTCAAGATGTCATATGCGGACTCGCGTATGCGACGATAAAGACTTACACGAAATCATGCAATGCATTCAACGAATGCGAATACGAGGAACCGATCGAGTATACAGCTGATGAGCTCGGTATGTTCGACATCGCGATAACGCCAGGTGAAACTGTTCTCTTTGCCGTGAGTTACGACGGTCACGACATTTGCTACGCGGGTACTGACATATCGGATGGATGCGTCGCTGAAGATCTCAGTTCTCCCTTGTCTGTGAGTACGAATGACTCCCCGATTCAGACGAACAGCTATGTCGAGCTTGAAGCAATTGCCGGTGGCGAATATATTGTATTTCAAGATGTTACCACTAGAACAATTGACATTAACTTGTACGCTGGCGCTTGCGGAGTAGCTTACGAGGATTATACGATGTTGATCACGCCCGCGAATGGTTGCGGTGCGGCATTCACCGTTTCTTCGGCGACTATCACTGGATCGACTGTCACCAAAAGTAGATATGCAACGGACACTGATTGGACTTTTGTCAACCCAGGCGATGACACTTCTTATGAGCGATATTGGCCATACGCGGCGATGGATTACTACATTCAGCTCGACAGCGCTCCAGATCTCTCGTCTTTCGATGAAAACTCGTTCTCTGGCGATAAAACTGGAGCGACGTGCACGTCTATGGCCTCAGATATTTTGTCCTACTTCCGCGACAGAGATTTGCTCGTGCGCACGCTCGGATTTCTTGTCAGCGAATACGAAAGCGCCGCGTATGAATTCCACGGCATGTTGTGCGCGATCCCGACAATATATTCTGACAGCAGCGGTTACAGTTCTTCTGAATCTTACGCTGCTATCGACGCTAGCGAAACATGCATGTTGAGTGACGATGGATCAACCAGCACGACTTTGAAAGAACACCATCTCATCGGCGCATCTTCAAGTACCAAGTATTCCGTAGTCGATACAAAATACGTTTGGTTAGAATTATTCGAAGCGCATCTTATTGGGGAAGACAATTATGATTACTGTTCTACGTTTTCTTCCGCAACGAACGGCGATCTGGGAATTTCTGTTCGAGTGACGAACGATGCGGACTCTCGAGTTTCCGAAAATCCTTGTCATTCTTCGAACGTCGCCGCGGATTCGTGTTACTCAACGAATGTTGACTCGACCAGCGGCTTGTTGAAGTGGACTCCGGACAGTTCTTCAGAAGTGGACTATTTCACGGTCTCTGCCCCCTCTGACTCTAAACCAAACCTCGTCTCTCCGTACAGGCGCGAATTATCTTTCCAAGTGATTCGCAACGACGGCTGGACAGAAACGACGCTGAACATCGATCGCGAGCTTGTTGTGCTTCGCAACAAAGTTCGAGGAGAAAGTACAACCAGCAACTCGCGGTACGTCACTGATGCAAAGTTTTATACCACAGCACCTATCCGGGGTTTGGTGTATACTGTAGTTCACGACCCGCCGGGAGGTGACTCATACGCAACGATTTCGCTCGGTACGAACGTGAACATGGAATTAGAGTTGGCAAATACTACAGCAGCCACCTTATCTGACGACGATTTCTGTGCCGGGGCTTCTTTTAATCCGAGCATTGCGTTTGAAAAAGGTATTTCGGTTGGTAGTGGTTATTTCAACGGAGAATTGGAAATTACGAAAGATGGGGATAAGAAACCTTCCGCGTTGGGTGTTGGCGTTTCTATAGGAGGTAGCAAAGAAGTAGTCGGACCAGAAGTCACCGTCTCGCTTTCGGGCGACAACGGATGGGACTTTTCAATGACTCTTGGACGCAATCTGATGTCTTCGCAAGATCCCGGCATGCCAGGGCGTCCCGGTGATGTCATTCTTGGCGGAGGTTTTGAAATCGTGTATGTGCGCACGGACACGCTCGATCTTGACTCGAGTACTACAGAATGCTTGACGATTACCGAGCAAATCACGTGGTTTCCGAGACAACCGACGAGTTATTTCGTCGATGTGTTCACAATCGAGGACAAGATCATACCCGAGTTGGAGGATTTGAAAGAGACGCTCGGTGACACTTCGACTAGTGTTGATGAGGTATGGCCCCCGTACCCTCCGCCTTCTCCTCCACCTTCTCCTCCTCCTCCTCCTTCTCCTCCTTCCCCACCACCTTCTCCGTGGAGTTTTACCCCAAATCCTCCTTCCCCACCTCCACCACCTACTCCTCCTCCTTCTCCTTTAGATACAAACAACGCGGTAGATGTCGAACTAAGTAGCCTAGAGTTCACTGCTGACCAAATCAAGGCGATATGGATCGAGCGCCTCGAGACTGCGATTACCGATTGGACGAATACTTTGGCGTGGGCGTCTCCAGATTTTAATCCCGAGTTGGAAGATGGCGATGATAGAGATGAAAAGTACGGCGACGCACAGGATAGTTATGATAAGTATGGTAAGCCGCTGACGGACAGCTCAGATGGTTTGTTCGCCTCAAGTGTGCTCAATGAACCCATCGAGGAATTTAAGGAGGCAGTCACAGCATTAGATCAGTCGTTTTTAGATGATTTTACCGGCGTACAGGAAACGTGGGAAGATATCAATGAAGATTTTACTAAAGTAGAAACGGTGTGGAACGAAGAATCCACGTTTCAAGAACTCGTGGATGACTATGAACCAAGTTCTGAGGACTACGTGCACTCGTATTATTCAAAGTATGCGACGGGTGAAAATTCTCTCTTCAACACGCAAAGCGAAGACACCTCTCTTTTCACGCGCGGTATGAACAGTCAGACGATAGATTCTGCAAGAGATTACGGCTTGGAGCCATCGATGAGTATTACTGGTACAAGCAGCATAGCAGATGCGATGAAAAGTATGAGCATGATCGACGCTTCCTTGTTTGGAGCGAGCTCAAAGTTTGGATTTGAGGAAAATACCGACAGTGCGGAGAATGATCCTCAAGGGGTCCCAGTGTTTGGTCAAGAAGCGTCAGAAGATAGCACGAGTTACCCCAAACACTATTTGACCTTTAATGGGGGCGGACAAGTTTTAGAGTTTTCGACTTCCATATCGAGCGGGATAGACGACGCTGGATGGACGTGGTCGATTGAAGCCGAAGGATCTGTCACGGAGACGTCGATAAATTCTGTAACTGTTGGTTTAGCCGAAAGTAACGTCGATATATTCAATACAAAGGGCAGAGCAGCGAGTCTCGAGCGCGCGATGGCTTGGAACAAGTATGGAGACATGGAAGTCACGTACGCTTTAGGGGACGGTGATCAAGGCGATAAATTTGTTGTCGAGATCAAATTTGACACGCGCTTTGGAACGCCCATATTTCGCACGGTTGGAGGTGCGACCAAATGTCCCGGAGAGCCAAACACCATGTGGAGAGAAAGCGGCATATCTCTCTCCGTGACCAGGGCAAAAGGGTTCGATAACACGTATCACATACTCCCCGGGACGAGCGCTCTGTACGATGTCACCATCACGAACGAGTCGCCGTATCGGGAGGGTCTTTCGCTTGGATTGGTCATGGCTACGGATGATTCGTACTCAGGAAGCGTCGGCGGAAACACGAAAGATTTGTCTGTGACCATTAACGGTGGAGCTGCAATTCCAGCGTTCGGCGGGATGTATAGTCTCAACGATGTTCCCTCTACTGATGACAACGGCGATTTGGTCAATTCTGTGATGACGCTTCGCGTCGATAAGGGTGCCGAGTCCAACTCGTATTCCGGTTTGGCCTTGGAACTTGTCAGTGAGTGCGAGTATTACCTGTCATCAGCGCAGCTATACCGCGACCCCATCAGCACGACAGCTGCCTTTGATGGTACCGGTGAAGTTGAGTGGGAACGCGTTTGTCCTCCGGTGACGTGGTCGTTTGAAACGTGGAGCGAGTACGCAGACTACACAGCCTCCTCGACGTCGTCGGAATACTTGAACGTGACGGTGACGAACCCGGACCCGATGAACTTGTGGTCGGCTGATGAAATCGACGGCGACAAGTCTGGAACGAATCATTTGGTACATCCTAACGTCGAATACGTGAGAATCCAGTTTCGTCGACCGGGCGTTGGCGAGTGGATCAACGCTTGGGAACCTGGAACGTGGAACAGCGACAACACGGTTTGGACCGCGTTTGATCCTGACTCGGATGTTTTGGAAGAATCGAGCGATATCTTTACATACGACATTGAAGAC
>Ga0255781_10000944_pt1 | contig 23850 bp, 49 predicted proteins | sample 101ome_21_FD_179979 | JGI IMG/M metagenome (GOLD analysis project Ga0255781, IMG submission 179979) | Coastal salt marsh microbial communities from the Groves Creek Marsh, Skidaway Island, Georgia - 101413BT metaG (version 2) | ecosystem: Environmental > Aquatic > Marine > Intertidal zone >... | reverse complement strand
GCGGACATCACCTCGTCGGAGATGTGGTCACCGATATCGAAGCTCTCGCGGATGGTGTCGAGGTCGAAGGTGGTTTGGAGAATCGACATTTTTGTTTTTCCTATGAAGGGGTGTTTTTCTTTACTCTGTAAGATACTACAGAAGGGACCAAAAGGGAAGGGGGCTAATGTAACAGGAATGTAACGATGTTATCCACCGATGACCAGACGGAAACCACGACCACGGACTCGCTCGATGGTGATGGATTCAGGCAGTTTCGTCTGAAGACGACGGACGGCCATCGTGTGACCCCTCGTCTCTTTCTTAGCAGCGACAGCGAGAGAGAGGGAGAATCCAGAGACGTTGACCAGAATGTCCTCATCACTCACGAATTCCTTAGAGGAGAGGAGCTCGAAGAGCTTCTGCTCGTTGGGGGTCAGGGAATAAACGTCAACCATTGTCAGACTCCATGAAGTTAGAGTAGTCAGCCTCAACAGCATCGACCAAGAGCTGCTTGAAGGACTCACGTTGAGCGGTCAGCTTTTCGATGTCCTTGTCGAGCTTTTCGAGGTACTGGATCAGTTTCTCAAGGTCGAGTTTCATTCTGTTTTCCTGAAGGGGTGTTTTCTTTAACGTGGTATAATATACCGCTTTTCAACCCAAAAGTCAAATTGTATGTTGTTGTGGGACAACGAGTTATAAATTTGTTGCTAAGTTGTTGTCCCCCAACGTCATTTTATTTGTATGTCCCCCAACGGCTTAGCAGATTCTGCGACCGACTACTCCAGCCTTCGTAGTCCTTTGCCCACAATAGCTTAGCAGATTGGAACCGGGACGCCGCTCGCTAAGCTATTGGGGGACAACAGCTTAGCAGTCTTCGTCCGTAAAAACCTCGTCTTGACAATCCTGACACAGCCCGCTCATGGTATACTCCACACGGGAGGCCTCGTCACGGAAAACCGAAGCGTCCTGTGCGCAGAACACACAAACGTCAGCTTCGATTGCAGAGGACCGACCGAAAAGGTCATTGAGGAAATGCTCCAACGCGGGAGACTTTGGTGATGGTGTTGCCATTTTAGGACTCCAAGTCAACGTAAATGTTTTCGGTAGGCCAAAGCTGACCAGCTTTTCGCACGGTCTTTGGGAAAATCTTATTGATGTCAGGTGCTCCGTATCCCAACTCAATGCAACAGTCGGTCAGGTCATCAGCGAGAACGGACCACGGGACCAGCGAGAAACTATTGACGCCCCAAGCGAAATCGGTCCAGCTGGAGAAAAACTCAACGAAGTCCTGCACATCCTCTTGACTAGGCAAGCCGAGGCGTGATAAAACATCGGTGAACGAAACGTAGTGAACGGTGTGTGCTTGCATTTTGGTATCCTTTACCAGTTAGGGTCAAGAGACTCGCCGGCTCCGGCGTAGTCATAGGGGCCTTGCACGTACTTCTCTTCAAAGCACTGGTCACACATCTTTCCGGCGTAAATGCCGTAGTAGTCGTGCTGAGGATAGTGCTGGTCACGTCCACACCAGCAGATTCCCTTTTCATAGAAATCGGTGTAACGTTGGTCTTCGGTGCGGTTGTCAGACATTGTAGTTCTTCCGGCAGGCGTTGCGAGAGAGGTTCTTTTTCTTGTTCGGAACAACGGAGGGTCGCTTCTTCAAGTTCTTCAGCTGAAGGTGGGCACCGTGTTTCGAGAGGGTGACGGAGAGGGGGGTCATCTTTTTCATACTAGTAATATACTACACTAGAGGGGTGAAGTCAATAGACTTTTGTAACAGGAATGTAACGATTAGTCGGTGAAAGAACGGTCGAGGATGTCCATGACAACATCCGTCACGGATTCATCCGTGAGAACGGCTCCGACGATGTTCTCGAAATCCATGTAATCGACATAGGTGGCACCCGTCTCACGCATGACCTCCTCAAGAGCCTCCTCAACCTCACGGCGAGCTTCGTCACGGAGGGAACGGAGAATCTTCTCCTTTCCTTCCCAGCGGTAGGAACCCATCTTAGCCATCTTTCTGTCCTTTCGTTCTTTTTTGATTACCCCGTAATATACAGGGTCAGGGGTGAAAAGTCAAGGGGGTTTTGTAACAGAATTGTAACAGTATCAGCCCCAGAGAGTTTCTTGCCATTCCATGTGATTCAGCTCGGCGAGCTGAGTCTCAAGATGCCACATTTCGTTTTCAATCTCACGAAGACGAGCACGACCCTCTACCGTCTCAGGGTCGCAGGAGAGGGTTTCGAGGTCGAGGTCAGCGAGGAGGGTGAGGATTTCGTTGTGCATCTTTTCTTGTCCTTTTTTGAATGTCCTATAATATACACCACACAAGAGGAAAGTTCAAGGGGCTAAATGTAACAGGAATGTAACACCTGCTAAGCTATTGGGCCACAGTGGCTTAGCAAGCAGCGTCCGGGACCCCCATACCAAAAAGAAACCCCCTTCGGCATAGTCACCGAAGGGGGAACGGATAGTCCCGTTTTTCTCCATTTCGGGATTTCTAAATCCGACTCTTACGGTAGGCAATCCCGTGTCGCCTGTTTTCTGACGTTTAACTGGGTCCGTCATGGACCGAATAACGCATTTAAGGTCAGCGTGCAAGACCCTTCCCACTTACGCGGGAAGATCGGGGAGGTCGTCGTAGACCAATCCCAGCTCGGCGTGGAAGTCCTCAAGAGTGGATACCACCACGTTCTGAACATCACCAAACCGCTCCCCCAGCCGATAGGCAAGGTCTACAGCGGAATCGTAGTCCGGGCGAGTAATGGTTTCGAGTCGGAATCCGATGGAGGTTTCGATGAGAGCAACAAAGTTCAGCATTTTTGTTTTCCTTTTTTGGAGTTAGTAAGTTGACTGCTGAAGGTCGGTCGCCTCGTGTATGATTTGAGAGGTCCAAGGTTCCCTCTTGTGATTGAGAGGACTTTCACCATCTGGAGAACTCACCAATCGGTTACTCGTCAATCTCTCAATCACACAAGTAATCTAACAGCGTGAAGGTCAAAAGTCAAGAGGTCAATTGTAACAATCACGGAAGCACCTGCGTCATGGACTTGAAAGGAATGGCAGGGTAGAGGCCCGACCGATACCGTTCACGTTGGTTCTCGACACGATTGGAGTCGGTGATTTCAACGAGACGGTAAATGTGTCCATACTTCAGACCATGACGGACATTGGTGTCCACGGTGTAGCCGTAGTCGTATGCTTTGGGAGCAGTGGTCCATACTTTCATTTTACTTTCCTTCGTAGATGTGTTCAAGGATGAGAAGAACAACAGAGAACGAGACGAGGAACGTGACACCCCAGATAGCGAAGTCCACGTTGAGGGCACCGCCGGTCATCGTGAACCCCGGCACCGACGGCAGTGGCAGGTCTTGGTTTCGGTCTGGTCGGTCATCTTGTTTCCTTGGGTGGTCATTTCTGATTACCCTGTAAGATACATCCACAAGGGTGAAAAGTCAAGGGGTCAGCACCCGAAAGCACCCGAAGAAAATGTAACAACGTGTAAGTCGTTGGGAGACAACAGCTTAGCGAGCAGCGTCCCGGTACCCACCTTGTAAGTGAGTGACCCCCATAGATTTATGAAGATTCTTCGCGATACTCTAGACCACCCACCACCTTCAGACGTTCCAACCGTGCCCTGTTCCGCACGATGGTTCGCTCCTTGTCGTTGGTGGTCTTGTGTCTGGTGCTCTTCAGCTTCTCGTAGCGAGACAGGGGTTCATCCGACAGGTATCCGTCGAGGTATTGCTTGGTGTAGTTCATCCCCATACCCCCTCGTAGGTTTCCATGATGTCGTGGTCATCCGTATCATCGAATGCTGTGCTACCGATTGGGTAGGCGTTGTCGAAACAATACTCGCAGAGGATTTGACCCGTGGTAATGACCTCACCCTCTACGTAGAGGGAGCCCGTGGTATCCATCCAAACTTCATGTTGATTGAGGGGAAGACCACACCCTGAGCACTCTTTATGAGCAGCAGACATAATCGGATTCCTTTACAGGTCGAGGGGTATACCGCGGTGAATGGTCAATGAGACTATCCAGCTGTTCCAAGACATCTCCCATTGTGACCTCTACATAGAGACGGTCGTCGGACAATGGGATGATGGGTTCACCCCACCCATCGCGGAGATTGAGGACGAAGTCATCCAGTTCTTCCAGCTGTTTACGGATGAGGTGAAGGGAGTGTCGTGTCACGTTGTCCACTTACTCCTCCTCCTCGTTGTAGGAATCGTTCTCGACAAACTGCTGAGTCTCCTCGTCCCAGACCTTACCCTCAGTCCGAGCAAGAAACTCACGGCGACGGATTGCCTTGTCTTCCCTTTTCTGGGTCCAGACAGGGATGATGTCGGATACTGATGTCTTACGAATGGTGACCATTTTCTTTCCTTGTGTTGGTCGTTTTTGAATGTCCTATAAGATACAAAGGACAAGAGAGAAATTCAAGGGGTCAAGTGTAACTAAACTGTAACCTTTCGGTCACATGAGGTGCACTTGAGAGTACGGTCAGGCCACCGATTCCAAACCTTCCAGTAGGTGAAGGTGTTACAGGACCGACAGTATGAGGATACATTCTCCGAAGGTGGTTGCTCGACCTCAAACCTCCAAGACTCATGTCTCATCGGTTCACCCCCAGCTCGTCGTGGATGAGGTTGGTGATGTCGTCCGCGAGTTGTCTCATCGTGGAACGGTAGTCACGACGGTCACACCAATCAATGAAGTTCAACGAGTGGTCGGAGTCCTCATCGGAAGCGGTGAGGAGATGAGTCCAAAGGTCGTTGGCCATGTTTCTCATCTCATGGAGTGCGTTCAGTCTTTCCTTGGTCATGGTTCAACCTCCAAACTGGACTTCGGTGATTACGTACTCATCGTACCCGTCGGCGTCATCGAGCATTGCGATGTAAGCCTCAGCCAGTTCACGGGTCGAGAAGACACGGGAATCTTCGTCGATGTGGAATCCAACGTAGGCTTCGTGGTACTGAACGACGAACATGGTCATGGTGTTGTCCTTGTTGGGTTGGTCATTTTTCATGATGGATCATATAAAAATTCTACCCCATCCTCAAGGGGCTAAATGTAACAGGAATGTAACGGAGTGTAAGTCGTTGAGTGGTAACCATTTACAAGGTCGGGACCGGGGGGTTCTGGTGTAACCCATTGAACCCGTTGAAGTTAGAGAAACACAGGATGGTGGTTTTTGATTTTCTTCTCAACCATCCCCACATGAATCACATGGTCCTTGTTGAGTAGGGTGTCGAGGTCGATGTTCGTAGCGTAGTAGTTCCCCACGTTCCCAGCCTTCCAATCACTTTCAAGGAGGGGAACCTGAATCGCGAAGAATTCCAGCCGTTTCGTGACCACGTTCTCCGTCCATGTGACCATGAGGTAATCTCCATCACGTTTCGAGAACGCTCCACCCCTCCATGAACGAGAGTGGTAGCTGGTCTTGATTTCTACGGGGTTGTCGTCCACGTAGATGTCCGCTTCATGGTCACCGTTCCCACGACGACACCGAACACCCAGCTCCTCGCAGAAGGTCGTTTCTAGGATGTTGGAAATTAGCTCGGACTTCAGCTTGCGAGAGAGGTCAGTCTGGTCACCCATGATTTCCGACATCCGCTCCCACTTGTCCGCGACTCGCGAGAGGGTCTGGTCCACATCACCAAGGTATTGCATTATGCGTACTCCAACGTGTAGGTTTTTGGATTGTAGACAGGAATGTCGAGGTCCTGACCCCACAGTCCAAGGTCGTTCTTGAGGTAGGTCAACTCACGATATGTCGAGAAGTAGCGAAGGTACTCACGGGAATCGTCGGACATCTTCCAGAAGGGGTCATACCTGCGGCGGAGTGTGTGGAACCGTTCGAGGTCGTGGTCAATCTCGTTCATTTCTGTCTCGTTGGTGAGGAGGTCATTTTTCATACGAGTAATATACAGAGTTCGAGGTCAGAAATCAAGACCGTTTCTGTAACAGGATTGTAACATCCTCACAGATTTCTTGAGGGGTTCCCTCTGGTCGGTCGGTCAACGCCTGAAGGACCACGGGGTAGACGAGTCCAAAGGTGAACCCACGACCCAACCCGAAGCGGAGCATGGTCATCACCTTTTCAAAGCGACGGTCAGACGAAGGTCGGTAGGAGATTCTGGGGAGAGAGTAGGTCATGGTTACTTCCCCTTCCCGATGCCTAGGCTTCCGTTCGTTCCGTTCGCGAAGGCGATGATGAGTCCGTAGTTCAGGAGAATGAATCCGACGAGAATCAGAACCTTGGTCATGGTTCAACCTCCACCGAACTGGTAAGCGATGACCCGAGCATCTCCTGAAACCTGACCCTGTAGGGTCCACGTTCCGTCGATGTCGTCGTCCTCATCGAACACATGGTAGGTTCCACCCTGAGCGTTCTGCTTGGTGTGAGCGAGGATAACGTCACGGATGGAGTCAACGTCAGGAGCGACGACGACCATCATCCCGTAGGAGTAGTCTTGGAGCACATCGTTGGAGGTGTAGAGGTTCATCATCTCTGTTTCCGTGTTGAGGTGTGTTTCATTCTTCATGATGGATCATACAATGGACCAACCCCAAGGTCAAGGGGCTGGGTGAAATTTATCCCCTTGTCCCCCAACGACTTAGCAATTTGTTGGAACGAGAGGGTCGAAAATCGGTCAGTTCGGCAGACTTATTTGTAAATGGTCGAGGGGGTGGGTCCGTTTGGGTCGGGCCTCGTTGACGCACATTTCGGGGACGCAATTTTTACCTATAGAAAAGTTACTTTAGTAAATTGCCCGGGCAATTTTATTCCTCTATAAGATGGTCCATTTCAAATTCTGTTAGTAGAGAAGGAATGGTATGTTTCAGAGGAAACTCATCTTTCCAAATAGGATCATATCTACCAGATCGGTGACTCCAACCAAATGAATCATAACGATTTAAAGTCAATTGAACAAATTTAGGTCGGCCATTTTTAGTTGTATACTTAATAGAATTGTTCTGTTCGCTTGTAATATCCACGGTATTACAAACTTTACTAATAAACTCTTCAACAAAATTATCAAAACTCTTTAGAATTTCAGGTTGTAGTTCCACAATAGCGTGAGCCATGACACGGGGATTGATATAATGGTCCGCTGTCGGCTTCTTACCAAATTCCACACGATTACGTTCAGCATCTACTGAAATAAAATGTGTTGATTGTTGTCTTGTTATACGACGAATTGCTTGATAAACGCTATTTAGAATAACAGATTTAGCCTGCGGACTCGCGTGTTTCCAGTTATTCTGTTCATTCTTGAGGAGATTAAACGCAATTTCAGTCGCTTTATGATTCGTGTAATAGTTCCACATTGTATTAGACATTGGTACCTTTCTTTTTTCTAGACGCAGCCCTAACCGTTAGTCACCAGCTGAGGCCCCTAGTCGTTAGTTCTTTCTTTCCATTGATAAAAGACGCATTCAGAGCCTTTTTAGTTAGAAGTGCGACAGGGGTGCCGTTGACATCTACTTTATCCATACATTCTTCGGGATTATTGACATCTTCACAGGAAATCTTTTGAGCAAGATAAAAAATGTTATTATCAATAAAATCGGTAATATTAGAATCGTTACGAGTTAGATTGTTATCATCAATGTTAACAAGTCCAATATCTACCAACCAATTGGCTTGTACAAGTATCCAATCAATCCACTTCCTGAACATTCTGGGAATCCTAATACGGTTCATGTCAAGATAATTTTCGGTCTTATAACCTGTACCACCATAAATCCCAACAACAAGGTTAACAAATGTTTTATTTGTCTCATAGTAGCGTTCTGCCGCGTCGCTCATGTCTCGACCAAAATTATCTGCGGAAGCATCAGCAAACGGTTGAATCCGAACTACATATTCTTCAAGTTCTTGTTCGGAACGTGTGGGTCCGTATTTTCTGTATACAGTTGAATCAATAGACTTAAGACCTGTTTTAACGATACGAATTCCCTTACGACTCTTAACATTGTTAGTAACTGTTTTCTTAATTTCTTCTGTTCTGTCATTATCGGTTAGTCCAAGATTATCAACTGTCTTTTCCGTGGCCTTTTCAATAATCTCTTCTACTGTACTGTCCACATCAACAGTGTTTGTCTTAGTCATGTGTTCAACTTCACGTTGAACCTCGCGTTCCATGACAACTGTAAGACTTTCATCATCAATCATGGCACGCGGTTCGGGACGAACACGATGATTTTCTTCTGTTTGAAGCTTTTCAATAATCGCTTCTCTATCCCAATAACGACCATCCGAATCCGTCATTTCATTAATTTCAATAACTTGAACAAGGATGGCCGGATAATTCGTAGCACGAGCGGCAAAGGAACGGTGGTGTCCATAGATCAACTTATATCTAGACTTTTCGGCTACCCACTCCACGCCAGGCATCCAATGACGACGGGGTTCGTAATCGCCGTTTTGGTACATAGCTTGAAACTCTTTCTTTACCTTATCTTTGATTCCACCTACACGGGTAGGGTTGTCGTCTGGATTCATTTCAATTTCGTCGGCAGGAGTCCATATAAACCCCTTAGTAACCACACACCCTTTGGGGATAATATTACGGCGTTCAAGCCATTGAATCATGTTGTCGTAAGATCTCCAATATATTGGGTTAGAAAGTTCCTCCCAATCGTATGGCATAATACGCGCTTTTGGGTGATTCTTAATCACATCATGATATTGTTGATAGATCTCTGGACGATTGGACAGTTCAAATTGTGGTCCCATAGTTTTTTTCCTTACGGTTTATAGTTTAAATTTTATATATTAATAATATAATGTATTTTAGCCCAAAAATCAATACTTCAATTGTAACAACAATTGTAACACTTTAATGAATTCTAATCTTGTAAATCGTCCCACATTAAATAAAAAATATACACTAAAGTCGTTAACACTAAAGCACCAACTGTACTTATAGGCATTGATAGAAACTCACTGTTGTTGTGTCTATAGAAATTATACTGTCGTTTACAAATGTGGTGTCAATTTGAGTACACGTAGGTAATGGTTCTACGACGGTTTCGGTGTTACAACTTACAATAACTAATAATAAAATAAAAACCATTTTAACTAAAGTTTTGTAAACAAATCCGTCCATTAGAATGCCTCGCTAAGAAATAATACAAAAAGTAACATTAATAATAAAAATAAAAAAACGAGGGAAAGAACAACAGACATTAACGAATAGTATCACGCGCCGGCGGTCTTACTCTCCTCTGTTCACGTTGTGTTTCGGGTCTTAGTCTATCTCTGTTCACTGGTGGTCTAGGCACCGCTCTACGTGGTGGTCTGGGGTTTTCCTTTGGTTCCATACGTTGTCTACGATTTGGAACGACCACGGGTCCAAGGTACCTTGGATAGCTGTAGATGATACGGGTATCGTATCTGTCATAGAAGTCTAGGTAACGATACGTTGGTCTTGGTGTGTATCGTGGTGTGTAATACGTTTTGTATGTATTACGCAACTGAGGGCGTGAATCCTCCATCTCGTATAGGTGAAAAGTACACGCTTGTAAGAATACAATACTTAATCCTACTAATACTAAGAACATCTTTTTCATAATTATTCTCCTATACAAGTTACATTATATAAATATCACATAAGTTTAATACCCACATTTACTCCGAAAAACCATAGGGAGTCTGACAATCCTTGGTTGTCACCCTTGGAATATCGTTCAAGAAACGGACCAAACTTCATTGGACCATCACCAATACTAATGCCGAATTGATTTCTCCAATCGTCAATAGTTAAATCATCCTGAACTTCCCAACGTGGTTGAATGATTCCCCACAATGCAAGTTCATCGGTGACACGTTGGTCGTATTCTAACATCCAACGGAAACGCCAGTAGTCATCTTCAATATTGAAGTTTCTATGTTCCATTCTGGTGTTAAGACCAAATGGTCCAGATTCCCAAAGGGGTAATGTAAACTTCCAACGTTTTTCAACGATATCTTCATCCAATCCGTTGTCGTCAACTGAGTAACGATACCCTACTTCTAGATTACTAAACTTATAACCCAACTCAGCGTGAATATAATCACGAATGTTACTATCTAAATCTCTTTGTCTAAGAGATAGATAAAATTGGTCAGCAGAAACCTCGTAATTAGTTTCTGCAAATGACCATTCTTCTTGTGCTGAAAGTTGGAGTGGAAGTAGTGCTAATAATAGTAAAATCTTTTTCACAGTTAATCCTGTTGGTCAAGTAAAAGGTTACAATTTGCAAATTCTGCTCCGTGACCGACAACTCCTAGTGCATGGAGACTTTCGTGAGCGTTCACCCAATGGACCCTTCGGTATGGATAGGCAATCCAGATAGCTTTATTTCCTCTATCATACCAACCAGCCAAATCTAAGTAGTTTCTACCTTCTGAAAAACGTATCTCACGGTCAGCATAAATAAACCATTTGATATCTTCGTAATCTACACCAGTATTGATACCCGAACAAGTTTTTGCATATTCAAACGCATCTCGTCTTACTTGTTCAATAACTGCCATTTGTGTGGAGTCATCAATTGTATCTTGGGTTAGTTGAACATAATCAATGGATGGACGGCTTAGGATATACCACACCAAGAAAAGCAATACGAATAGTATTCCACTGAGAGTAATTATTGTTTCTTTGTCTAAGAATTCTCTAATATCTTTTGTCATTTTTTCTCCTTGTTAAAACGGAAAGGGTGGGATTCGAACCCACGAGCACTTACGTGCGACAGATTAGCAGTCTGCTCCTTTAGGCCAGCTCAGGCACCTTTCCCTATTTCTTTAATTGATAAATTATCTACTATTTCAAACTTTACCAATCCTCTATGATATTCTGCATGATGGTTTGGACATAACGCAAAAGTATTTTCTGTAGAATATTTTCCACCATTTTTACCTTCAATAAATCTATGAACATCGTGAGTTTTTTCATAGTTACAAGAAGTTACCATACATTTTCCATCCCAACCAAGTTCTTTAAATTCTTGTAAAATTCCGGCGCTTTTATTACGGTGAGTTTTTCTTTGTGTAGTATCTCTGACTCTGCGTTTGAAGCAATTTTGTGAACAGTAAACTTGAGTGGACTTTATTCCGTTAAATGATGTTTTACAAGTTGGACAAGTCTTTTTAGATTTGTTTAATTTCCATGATGAAAAACAATCTTTATTACAAAAATTATTTTTAGTTTCTTGTAATTGTTTGGGTCTTTTGTAGAACGGCGTGTTACACCAATCACATTTAGTATTTGCTTTTCTCATATATAAATCCTCATAAGAGTACTATATATAAGTATCATGTACCTTACCTTTCCCTATTTCTTTAACCACGAATGTTCTGGTGTTAATTTAAACGAACCCATATATCCTTTCCATCCTGTATTTTCGTAGGAAAGTAATGAAAGAAAATAGGTTCCATTTTTTCGTTCGTATAAATAATAAGTTTGACCAATCTTGGGTTTAAAATTGATTTCGGCTTCGTATACTGCTTTATTCCAGTAATACTCTTTGACCAATGCTTCCCAATCGTCTTTGAGTCGGTCATACTTTTCTTTGAAGTAATGACCAAAAGTTGGTTCAACGGTCTTTATCCACCCCTTAATGTCCTCAGGCGTAATGCTAGCGGGACTATTAGGGGTTCTACCGTATGAGAGACTGTTGTCTCTCTTACCGTCTTCTATGGGTTCTGGTAACGACATTAAAAATACACCATATTGGTATTAAAGTAAACCAGCTTCACGAAGGTCCCACTTGTTTAATTTATGTTGAATGTTTAATCCCATATTTTTTATCTTTCCAGTTTTTTTACATACTTTAGAATGTTGAAACCATTCATCTGGTTCACATCGCGATGAATCAGTATGCATTCTATTCACAGTCCAATATTTCGGGCCCTCTGTAATTTTATAATACGATAGTGGAAAACCAAATCGTAACATCCCAATGTATTGGTGAAGATAATCTTCCATGTTAATTCTTATACCATTCATTATTCCTCCATATAACTTATACCCCCGGTTGGATTCGAACCAACGACTCCCGGCTTAGAAGGCCGGTGCTCTATCCACTGAGCTACGGAGGCATTTATGGAGCCTGTCGGAATCGAACCGACGACCTTCTGAATGCAAATCAGATGCTCTCCCAACTGAGCTAAGGCCCCATGTAACTTATTAAGATAACATTATTCGTACAGTCTGTCAAGTATTATTGTGTGGACATCTTGGGTCATCACTATATCCAGCAATTCCTAACCAAATTGTATCCCCATAAATCCATTGACCGGGGTTATTTGGGTCACGAACGCTATCAGTAGTAAATAATCTTATGACACACACAATACTTTCTGTGTAAATCGGACCAGTAATGGCCTGACAACTAGAAAGTATAGCAGTAGAAAATAATACTGCTATAAAAAACTTTTTCATTTTACTGTACTACAGTTACTAAAACCGAATCCACTGTGTTATACGTACCTGTAGCCTTTATGTACGAAGTTCCTGCTACCCCATTTGAACTAATAAATCCGTCTAAAGTAATTTTAACGGTATTGGGGCTTGTTGAACTCCAAACTACAAGTGGATTACTTAGGTATGTTAACATTGTACCATTTGCGTTAAACGCAAAGCATTGTCCCGTGGTTAATTCTGCTAAAGACAATGTAGCTACCGTACAAGCAACATCTGCAACCTGTGTGGTGTTAACCAATTGGTCCGCAAAGGTTTCAAGTTCTGTCACCCCTGTGAAGTCAAAAGATTGTGTACAACCACCTATTAACATAACACCTATTACTAATAGTAACTTTCGCATAACGTGCTCCAGTTAATGTGTTTTGTTATATAACTCCATGTATTCGTTTAACAATGCGTCAACCACTGAATTTCTATGATTTGTTTGCAAAGTATGTGAATCCATATCTTTGACCTTTTTAGAAACCGACAAGATAAATTTAAATCCAGAATCTTGTTTTTGTTTAAGGTCAACCTGCTGGTTGTCACCACATATAACCATTTTACTACGAATACCCAATCTGGACACAATCATTTCTGTTTGTTCGTGTGTGCAGTTTTGTGCTTCGTCAACAATTATAAAACTATCCAAGAAAGTACGACCACGCATAAATGCAACAGGAACGATTTCTACATACCCATTGGACAAAACATCGTCAATCTTATCTTTTTTATATAGTTGGTAAAAATTAGAATAGATGGGTTGCATCCAAGGTTCCATCTTTTCTCGTAAGTCGCCGGGGAGAAATCCTATTTCTTCTTTTGATACGGTTGGTCGTGTAATAATAATTTGCTTGACTTCTTTTCTAAACAACATATCAAGAGCCACTTGACACGCTAACAAAGTCTTACCAGACCCGGCTTTTCCGTTAAGAACAGTGATAGCATTATCAAGTATCTTTTGTTTTGCTACTTTCTGTTCGTCGTTTAATTGTATTTGAAACTTTATTGGTCCTTTCGGTTTTCTAGGTGTTTTTGTTTCACCATTACCGTTACCATTCTTTTTTCTAGGCATAACATATAATCTCTTAAATGTAACACCTATAAGTAGTGGGAAGTGAGGGATTCGAACCCCCGGCCCTCTGGATGTAAACCAGATGCTCTAACCAACTGAGCTAACTTCCCATGTAGGGAACAGGTATCTGCGTAAACCCGCAGTCCACTACTTTCCCCCACTACTTTGTTGTTCTGTTCTAGTCAGTTGCAGAATACGAGTCATGACTCCCGCGTCATTATCTGTTATCTGACATCAAATCAACGTTTCGTGTTTAATCGTCCCTCAAGGATTTGAACCTTGGACCTCTCGCTTATCAGGCGAACGCTCTCACCATCTGAGCTAAGGGACGGTATCAATACTTTGGAGGCATTCGTGCTACCATTACACAATGGACCCAAAGGGTGAACGACGGGGATCGAACCCGCGACAACCGGAACCACAATCCGGTGCTCTACCAACTGAGCTACGATCACCATACGGTCCCACGGGGAATCGAACCCCGCCCTCGGCCGTGACAGGGCCGTGTTCTAGCCGATAAACTATGGGACCAACTCCGCCTGCAGGACTCGAACCTGCGACCCGCTGATTAACAGTCAGCTGCTCTACCAACTGAGCTAAGGCGGATTATTTTACCATACCATGTTTGGTTGGTTTTCCTTCTTCATCTAAACATACAAAAACAATCTCATCAATGTGTGCTATGATTTGTTTTGTTCTTTCGTTTCTGACCTCAACATCTACGGTCACTGATGTCTTTCCTAATTGTTTTAGTTGTACCCCAATCTCAACCATATCTCCTTGACGAGCCGGTGCAATAAAATCTACTTCTGACATTTTCTTGGTGACCAAACGATAATGTTTAATTTCAGACATTATATACATTGCTGCAGCTTCGTCAACCCAAGACAAAGCGGTGCCACCAAATAATGTGTTAGCGGCATTTAAGTCGCCAGGCATTACAATTTTTCTGGTTAAGAATCTCATAACTCGTTTATTTCGCCGGGTTTTTTAAGTTTGTGTTTGTGGTGTAATCTTTTTAAGAATTGTTCTTCTAATCTTTGTATTCTTTCTTGTTCCTTTTTACGTTGTTTTCTGTCTATTACAATAATGACAAATAAACCAATAACCATTATAAAAAGAAATAAAGTCATCGTTATTCTCAGTTAATTGTTAGAGCACAGGGTCGGATTCGAACCGACGAATAAAGGATTTGCAGTCCTTTGCCTTACCACTTGGCTACCCGTGCGTTACGGAGAGCCTGGGATTCGAACCCAGAAGTCCAATGGACGCTGGTTTTCAAGACCAGTGCAATAGCCGTTCTGCCAACTCTCCATATGCCCATAGAGGGAGTCGAACCCCCACTTCCGAAGAAACCAGATCCTAAGTCTGACGCGTCTACCATTTCCGCCATATGGGCCTAGTTGTAACTAAAAAACTTTTCCGCCAATTTGTTATTTCCGTGTTTTTGATAATTGTAATTAAACACATCCATATTAAATTGTGGTTGTGTAATAAAATTGTATTTTCCTTTATCTACTCGTTCTTCAAATACTAAGTCTTTATCTTTTGGATATGGGTTAGACTTGTATTCATCATACTTAAATATGATTTTTCTTGACTTTTTGTCAAGTGGGTAAATATATCTAAACATCAACCCACGTATTCTACTGATACCTTTGTGTTCGCAGAAATCATGTTCTAACCAAAATATTTTTTCTTTATTAGAAAATATAGCGTTCTCCTTACACAATTGTTTTGAACTTCTAGGATGTATTTTCTCTCCAGTTTGTTTATCCATATAAACATTGGTCTTAAAATGACCAAGGTATATAAAGTTTGACGCTTGATAGACGTACCCACATTTACCCATAATTCCATCTGCCATTGTATAAATAAATTTCACAGACGGAAGATTTTTCTTTGACCAAGAGATTAGTTCTTTCATGGCTAACGAACCAAAATTATCTCCATTTTTTTCAGGCAAAAAACACATTTTACCAATTTCAAAATAATCTTTTGTTGTAATTTCAGGATGTTTATAGAATATCTTTTTAATAGTAGCTTTTGGCTGCGTTCCCCATCCAAGAGTTACAACTCCAACTAATCTTTCTTCTTCAAAGAATCCCAAATAATATTTGGTCAATCTTGGTAAAATTTTACTATAATGATAACTGTGAATAAAATCCACCGCTGTAGTTTTTGAAATTTGTTTAATAAACATGGTTAGAATATATTTTTTCTAATTTCTACACCTATAACTATTGAGGGTAAGAATTCTGTTTTGCTTTCATACAACAAGTCGGGTGTTATATAAAAATCTGTGGTCTTAGACACAACGGCAGGTGCAACAAAGAATACACGATTGACATATCTGACCCAAGGTAGAACAGGATTGCTTTCATAGTTACCAACCAATCCTGCTTCAAGTCTTTGGTTTTCTGTAATCTTGTATTGCACACCACCATACGGTGAAATTCTGTAATCGCTGTTGTAGTAAACACCAGCAATCCAATTTGTTGATTCATACATTTCACATTCGGCACTAACGTGTGGGTGATAATAATTTAACTTATCCACCTCACCAAATGTAAGATGCATTGTAGCCGCAAATGCTAAAAATAAATTACACATAATTTCTCCTGTTATGCTTCGAGCGAGACTCGAACTCGCAAGCCCTATCGGGCGTCAGATTTTAAGTCTGATGTGTATACCTATTCCACCACCGAAGCCTAAGTCTGGGTGGTAGGATTTGAACCTACGACTTCTGCCTCCCAAAGGCAGCGCTCTGACCGTGCTGAGCTACACCCAGATAAAATGTGTCACCCCCATCAAAGGTGCTGGTCCTCCCCGTAGGTACTCCGCTCGAGCCGTTTCACTACGCTTCACAGAACAGAGGTTTGTGTGAGCGTCCTCCCTCTCCTCCGGTGATGACACATATTTTACTAATGAGACATAACACCGAAACATATCTAAGAAATCACGACTAATCTAGATATGGACAAACCTGTCGTGTCAGGTAAGAACCGGAATTACATATGTCTCAGAGCCCCCGGTCAGAGTCGAACTGACGACCGCTCGCTTACAAGGCGAGTGCTCTGGCCACTGAGCTACGGAGGCAATAATATTTTTGTTAGTATGGGGTATGTGGTCCATTGTGAATTGGACTATAATAATCTTTTTTTGTTCGTGACTTTAAACCATCCTTGTTAAGTTCGTTAATTAACATATTAGCTAATTCAACTGATTGTTTTGCAGCACTTCTACCTTCCATATCATTCTTAACTAGTTCAATAAACAATCTTGTTGCTACTTCATCACGATTCATAACCACTCCTTTGTTAGTTGCCCCGCTAGGGCTCGAACCTAGACTCTCATGATCCAAAGTCACGCGTGTTGCCAGTTACACCACGGGGCAATCGCTTTTTACTACGTTCACATCAGTACGCCCTCAGGGAATTGAACCCCGGACCTTTCGGATATAAGCCGAATGCTCTAACCGACTGAGCTAAGGGCGCATATAAGTTATTTGTCTTCCATAGATTTAAGTTTATCTTCTAATTCAACTAATCGTTTGAGTGCTCCAGCTTTTGTCCACCCATCGTTGTGGTTTGAATTAGCTTCAATTCTTAATCTTTTAATTTCTTCTTTAAGTTCATCAATATCTTTCACAATGACCTCCTATGTAAGAGCGGTCGGCCAGAATCGAACTGGCATCATCAGCTTGGAAGGCTGAGGTAATAGCCGTTATACGACGACCGCAAAATGGTTATGGATTTTCTTACTGACATATTCAGCGAGCCGATCCTAAACACGCTGCCTTGGACGCGGGTAATTAATTCCTTCCATAACCACAAGTACCCCCACGGAGAATCGAACTCCGGTCTTCAGGATGAAAGCCTGATATCCTCGGCCACTAGACGATGGGGGCGTATAACCATTATTGTAGAGAAATTTCTTCCATTGCGGGTGGAGCCATCAAACCAGCTTCACCCATCGCTCTGATAATCTGAACGATTCCATCAAACAAAGTCATATACGCTGATGGTCTTATCAAGAGAAGAAGCGTCAGAATGGAAAAAATAAACATTATTGTAGCCCAAACATTTAAGATAATAACCTTATTACCAACGGTAACGCTTGGACGTTCATCTGACATAGTGCTCCTCAGACAAAGGTTAACCTATGTAACTGTCAAATAACTATGGGCCCTCTGGGACTCGAACCCAGAACCTATTGGTTAAAAGCCAAGTGCTCTACCAGTTGAGCTAAAGGCCCGTCTTTTTCAATTCATACCTATAATCTAACAACAAACTCACTGAAAGTCAAGATGTGAATTGTAACAAATGTTGTGACGCCACTCACAATAAACCCTAAAGTATCTTACTACTCCTGTTCCGGTCGCCCTGTATGGGCACATCCCATAACCGAAAGCGATATGGACTAATGAGGCGTTTTACTGGGCATTTGTTATGGAGATGGCGGGAGTCGAACCCGCGTCCGAACTTAACTACCTAAATTACTATCAACGCTGTAGGACAGTTAGGGGTACCAAGGTGTCCAACCTCACGGCCTTGTCTCGTCTATGCCGGTCACGGAATACATTCTTTGGTGTATACATCCGCACTTAGCTCTATTCCTAAGAGTCACCCGATTACATTTACTTCCCGTGTTTATCTTATCGGTATCAGATAGTGGGAAGGGCTTAAGCAGCCATTAGTAAAGGTTCGTCAGTTACTTTTAAAGTATCAAACTAGCGTGTCAATCCAGTATCATTAAACCCGTCGAAACCAGTGCATCCCCGTATTTTCAATCAACTCTATAATTATAACCACATTTATATAAATAATCAAGATGTCAAGTGTAACAGAACTGTAACAGGTTATTCTACACAGATTAATTGGTCACGATTCTGTCCGACACCAACCATTGACACCAAGCAACCTGTCTCATTGGAGATATAAGACACATAATCTTTTAATTCTTGTGGAAGGTCGTTCCAAGTCTTTTCATCGCCTGTGAGTTTCCAAGGTGAAAATTTAACCCATCCACTATCTTTGATATAAATTTGTTGTAGACAAGACAACACATCCAACTTGGTAATTGCTAGATTTGTAATACCATTGACTTCACAAGCGTATCGTAGTTGGTCCATATCCAACCAACCCATTCTACGAGGACGACCAGTAGTTGCACCATACTCACCACCGGCTTCTCGTAACATTTCGGTCAGGTCATCATCTTTAAACTCAGTTGGAAATGGTCCCTCTCCAATTCTGGTTGTGTATGCTTTGACCACACCAATCACAGCACTATCACCAAACATATGTAATGGTAGTCCGGTTCCTTGGGGAGCATAATTTGCAGTGCATGGTGATGATGTTACGTATGGATAGGTTCCGAAATCAATATCAAGCATTGCCGCTTGTGCTCCTTCCATAAGTATCTTGTCACCATTTCTCTCTACATTTCGTAGAAGTTTACGAGTATCGGTTATGAATGGTGCCAGTTTACCATAAGCAACATCATTGACAATTGACCCCAACTTGATTCCTTGTCGGTCATACTTGTCTCTGTATGCTGGACCAATACCTTTACCTGTAGAACCCCACTTCGTTTTGTTTGCTTCGTCCTGAATTAGATGTTGGCGAGTAACTACGGTTGCATCCTTGGAAATAAAAAGTCGGTCAGTAAAATCAACACCCATATCTTCTAAGGCTTCAATTTCCTTAATTAGTTCTTCAGGGTTGACCACACACCCGTGTGTAATTACAGACTTACAATCCTCACGAATAACGCCTGTGGGGAGTGAATGAGTAACATACTTTTTGTCACCCACACATACGGTATGACCAGCATTACTACCACCTTGGTAGCGCACAACCCAATCGTATTCTTCACTCATATAGTCGGTAATTTTGCCTTTGCCTTCGTCGCCCCATTGGAGTCCTACAACAATATCAATCATAAACTAAATCTGCCTCCGTTTCAATAACTACTCTAGCACCACAACTCAATAATGGTTTGTCATTTCCACCGTAAATTACTTTGCTTGGACCAAGGATTTCAACAGAATGACAGTATGTATTTTTCCTGCCTTCTTTTACGGTTATGACAGGTTCGTTGGTACTATGCTTTCTATTATGTCTTATCTTATGTTGATTGACATGAATATACTTTTTCATATAACCTCATCGTAAAAATGTTACCTAAATATATGTGGTCAAATTAAATTTGTCAATACTTATATAAAACAGGAGGTTACATGGCTAAAAAAGAAAGACTGATTGGCTTTAAGAAAACTGTAAAAGTTGGTAGAGCAAAAAAGCGTTTCGGACCAAAAGAAAGTAAACCCAAAAAGTATAGAGGTCAAGGAAAAAGTCGTTAGGCCCTTGACAAACTAAAAAAACAACATTATATTTTCCCTGTGCCCGGGAGAAAGTATATATACTAGGTATTATAGTATGAAAGATAAATTAGATGGTGGTTTGGGTGATGGAATGAGTTTATCTGATATTGCAGATAAGCATAATGTTCCACATCAACAAATCAAAACAGAATTTAAAAAAGGAATCAAGGTAGAGATGGAACACACAAGTGACCCTTCTGTTGCCGCCGAGATTGCTTTAGACCATTTAGTAGAAGACCCTGAATATTATAGTAAACTGGGTGACATAGAAAATAAAGAAGTAGATGAAAATCTACGCAAGTGGTTTAAAGAAAAGTGGGTAAGATTTGGTCCCGATGGAAAAATCAAAGGTCCGTGTGCTAGAGGTAGTAGTAAAGAAGGAAAACCAAAATGCCTTCCTCAGTCCAAAGCACATTCTCTAGGTAAAAAAGGTAGAGCATCTGCCGCTCGTAGAAAGCGTAGAGAAGACCCCAATCCAAATCGTCGTGGTAAAGCTAAAAATGTAAATACAAAAAAGGAGGCACTTGACATGAACGAAGAATTTACCGATATTCCATTCACTGAATGTCCACATTGTCGTGGAAACATCGTTCACGAAAGTCAACTAAACGAAAAACAAGACGCTTGTTATCACAAGGTTAAAAGTCGTTACAAAGTTTGGCCTAGTGCATATGCCTCTGGAGCCTTAGTTAAGTGCCGTAAAGTTGGTGCTAAAAACTGGGGTAATAGTAAAAAAGAAAGCTACGATGTATTCTGTGAAGAAACTGGTGTAGGTTACACACTTGAGTTTGATATGAGTGGTGACCTTAATGAAGCAGAATACCAAGGTAGAAAAGTTTCTCTTGGGAAGCCTACCCGCGGTGATGTTAAAAAGTTTAAGGTGTATGTAAAGAACGATAAAGGAAATGTCGTCAAAGTTAATTTTGGTGACCCAAATATGAGAATCAAAAAATCAAATCCGGCTCGTAGAAAGAGTTTCAGAGCAAGACACAACTGCTCTTCTCCGGGCCCACGTTGGAAAGCAAGATACTGGAGCTGTCGTAAATGGTAAGGAGATAAAATGAAAAAACTTTGGTTGTTGACAATGGTAACAATAATCAGTGTAACAGGAATGTTTGTTACAAAGCAAAAAGAATTACCTAAACCCGAAATAGACGATGACGAACCAATACTATTCATTTGAGGATTTTAACGAATCTGCTAGAAAGTTTTTATTTTCCATAATGTCGTATTATAACGGGTCAACCGAAGAAAAAATTAAAAGAGCGTCAGAGTTCTTGGATGATTTGATTTTTAAAACACAAAATGGTCTAGATAATCCGTTTGATAACACAGACCGAACCTACTATAAATTAGCAAACTACTCTCGTAAGATATTAATTCCAGAGTTGCTAGAAACTATGGAATCTGTAGACGAATCTGACCCGTTTGATATTCATGAGTGGAATTGATACTACTTATAGAAAACATTAATAAGGAAGGATTTTATGTCCGGTGAGTTAGAAAAATTTATAGTTCCTATATTTGTTGTGGCTTATGGAGAAGACGAGTCCGACGCCGTTACGTATGTTGAACAAGCAATTGATACAACTGAGTTGGTCCGTGAGGATGGTATCTTTAGTATAGAGATATTAGAAGACGAGGTTGAACCATACGTTTAATGGAGTTTCGCTGTGTCAAAATTAAAACAAGTATTACTTAAACCCACCAATACACTTCCATTTATGTTTGGGTTGTTTATTGGTATGACTCTTGTAAGTCCAGATATCTTACACAACTCAGTAATCACCGCCGTATCCGGCTCTACATTCCATGTTATAAAAGCAATATCGTTATCTATATACGGTTAAATGGTTATAAGAAAGGTAGTTTAAACTTCTTTAACCAAAAGGAAACATGGAACTCTTACCAGAACTTTTAAACGAAAAAGGAATGGTTGCTGTAATGTTTACAGTTATTGCGGCTATAACTTCGGTTCTCACTGAAAAGAAAGAGAAAAAGAATCGTCGTTCATCTGACCGTCAAAGTTCTCAATTAATAGAAAAAGCATTTCTACAAATGGAAAAAAATGTAGAAGAACTCAGAAAACAAAACGAAGAAATGCGCGAAGATTTTAAATCTGTTTATAACGAACTAGAAGAGTATAGACAGAAATATCACAAACAAATAGAAATCAATAATACCCAGAGCGCTCAACTAACCAAGTTAAATCTTGAGTTGTTCTATAGAAACGAAAGACTTGACAATCCTTAACAAAGTTATTATATTAGTAGGTAACTTTAACAAGAGAGGATTATGACTATTGCCTTGACGGTTGTTTGCACTATAGCAATTATGATGTTGTTTATTACATTCTTTGCTGTAATTGGTCTACACCACAACAGTCAAATGTTAATGCATAGAATAACAGAACTACACGCTATGAATCGTGAACAGATGGCTCATTATACAAATCTTTCTAAGTATGTATTAGATTTGTCTGTGGTTCTAGAAAATATGGCTGACTCCACACAAGAGCTAACTCAAGCTCTTTTTGAGAATTCATTTAAAATGGTTCGTGGTGGTGGTCGTATTTTCGGCGGATTTTCTCCAGAAGAAATTGCAGAAAAAATTAACAAAGAACATGATACACCGCTTACAGAAAGTGACCTAGACGACCTCAGAGATTTGTTTATGGGTATTGACCCCGATGAGGAAGACCAAGAAGACGATGGCGAAGAGGCATTCTAACAGATACAAATGTTGGTATGACAAGACCTTTACCAAAGAACAAATGAAGGAATACTTTGGTGATGGTTGGGGAGACTTACTAGATAAAGCATTTTATATGATATCATTACTCCCCGATGTAGAAATATGTAGCGCTAGAAGATGTTATGGAATGTTACATATGTATGCTCGTTGTGAAGACGAGTTAGTATTATCGGCGGCAGAAGGAATACTTTGGAAAGTAGAACGAATGTCTGCTATGGTATGTGAAGGATGTGGAAAGCAAGGTAGACGCAGAACAGAATTAAAAGAAACACATAATTTCTGTAATGATTGTTACCTAATTTATTTAAACAAAGTTGACGACCCAATGACATTATTTTTGCCGGGTCGGGAAGGATTATTTAAGGAGGATTAGTTATGTTTTGGACAGACGAAGATATTCAACCAGCAGTAGATTTAGCAGCTAAACTGTTTGGTCAAAACAACCTTTATGAACAAGACAATAGAAATGCACATAGAAATGTTTCTATTATGACTAGAGAGTTTGGCAAGATTTGGTTTGGTGATATGGAACTAAACGAAGAAACCAAAGAAAATATGGAAAAGTTATCGGTCACAATAAATCAAAAAGTTTATTTTACCAAGGGGTTTGATACATTTAATGCTTTGTATACGACCACCAGTAAACTACGAGAAGTTACTCCAGAAGAAGTCACATACTGATACTTATAGTTACAATCTAATCGTTATGATGACTTATCATAGGAGATTGCAAATGATTAAGTTCATCAAAAATCTATTCAGGTCATATAAAAAAGCATCACACGTAGATGATATACTTAGAGAGTCTACTGCGATTGAGTTCTTGATAGAAGAATCTTACACAATGCAAGATTTTATATATTGTAAGAAAAAGATTAGACAATTTGAGAATCGTTGGGACAAAGAGGAAGAATCGTTTGGTTCTGCTCTTGCTAAAAAATTAAATAAGCAATACAACACTCGTCTAATCAGACAAAAATATCAAATTCAGTTATATGCGAAAAAAACGAGGAAGGAAGTATAAGGTTCACACCAAAGAAGAAATTTGGTGTTCTATGTGTAAGGTTGCAAGTGTAATGAGCAACTCTGATGTAGAAGAATTGATATGTGGTGATTGTTTTGGAAGAATGATTTATTGGGAGGAATGTCAGTTAGAAAAAGAAAGAGTCCATTACGCTAAAGGTTGGAACCTA
>Ga0255781_10000942_pt1 | contig 23908 bp, 41 predicted proteins | sample 101ome_21_FD_179979 | JGI IMG/M metagenome (GOLD analysis project Ga0255781, IMG submission 179979) | Coastal salt marsh microbial communities from the Groves Creek Marsh, Skidaway Island, Georgia - 101413BT metaG (version 2) | ecosystem: Environmental > Aquatic > Marine > Intertidal zone >... | reverse complement strand
TACCATATATTATATTATTTGTAAATAAATTTTCTAATCTTTTTTAGTGGTGCCGGCGCACGGACTCGAACCGCGGACCTGAGGTTTACAAAACCCCTGCTCTACCAACTGAGCTACGCCGGCATCTAGACTACTTCAACAAATCCTCATGTTGCATATTTTTCTGACGCCGCAAGTTATTTTGTGTTGCACCATCTAATCGATCAAGACGATGCTCAATGCGCCTATGCCAAAAATAATCAATCACATTCACTACAACTAAGCAGATTACAGCAAGACTCAAAATAGTAATCGCATATTCCATAATTGTCTCCTTAAAAATGGCTCCTCAGGATGGATTCGAACCACCGACCGGACGGTTAACAGCCGTCTGCTCTACCGCTGAGCTACTGAGGAATAATTCAAAACCTTTCAGGTAACACTACCTCGAAATTATCAGGATCTAGCCAACGCTCTTCTCCGGTTTTAAGTGAGCGAATCGATTGTTGTCCAGGACGCAGGTCGGACTTCCATTCAGTCACTTCCCACATCTCACCATGCTCATGAACACGGTTTTTACCGTGTCGTGTCAAGCCACGGATTTTGATAATGTCACCCATGAATGATTGCTCCATGGTTTTCGAACCGACGAATCTCAAACTTGCTGTCCGGATTCATTTCGCTGAGAACCATCTCAAGCTCTGCAGCATTACCAAGATCACTTTCCTCAGCAACGACAACACCGTCTTTGAAGATTGCAAAACCGTTTTCCATAATCATCTCCTCATTCATCATATATACATACTACCACAAGCTGGTAATTATGTCAACCAAAAAACCACAATAATCCGGCACCGATAAACACGGCCCACCATAGCTTCAGCCCAAGTTTAAAGGCAGAGGCAATTACAGAAACCATAATGCCAAGGGTAAAGGCTCCAATGATGAGCCATTTTGCCACATCCCATGCGGCTTGCAAATCGCCTTCAAACATATCTTACTCCCAATCAAAGTTGAACTCGACAATCTTCTCGAGTTCCTTCACGAGTTCCCGACCGTAGTCAGTGAACAGGATGCCCTGTTTCCAAACCCAATGCTCAACATCCTGAGAGTGGTAAAAGGTCTCATCCTGTGTCATCCACCGAAGAGCCGTCTGGCGGTCACCAGCACCGAGCTCGATGTAGGACTGAACCTCCTCCTTGAACTTGGCGAGGAGATATGCTTCATTGCGAGCCTCCATCTCTTCACGGCGGTCCATCTCACGGCAGAGACCATCCCAGATGGCTTGCTTGTTGTCGTCATCCGACTGAGTCCAACCTTCGTAGAAGGCTTCGTGAGGGCGGAAGCCACGAGCATCTTTGTGGAGGTCAGAGATCAGTTCATCGCTGTAGGTGTACATGGTGTTTGTCTCCTTCATCATCATAGTTATATACTACCATCAAATCAGAAATATGTAAACAAAAAAGTGCAAAAAAATATGTAACAAAATCAACCACTTAGCATTTTTTTGCATTTTTTTGCTAACGTGTTGAAATGCAACAAAACTTTTTTGAACAAAGTTGTTTACTTTTTTTATAGCTTGGTATAGTATGGACATATGATGATTGATAAGGAGACATCTATGGAATACACCTACACCACGATGATTGATGTCATTAAGCGGATCGCAGAGGATGACAGCCCTCGCCACATCCGTCGTCAGCTCAACCGGCTGACCTCCGACGAGAAACGTAAGGTTCTTGACCTTATGAAATATGTCGAGATGGAAATCATCGATGCCCAGTAAGATCAAAATGAACAAACGTGTAGCTCTCGGCTACGGCATCATCGACGAGGATCAGACATATCTCGGTTCTCGTGGTGGGTTCAAGATCTATATGGATGACAGTACTGACAAGAACTACGTCGAGATCTGGGTCTACGATATGGACACCTCTAAGCGAATGAGATCAGCATTCGACAATGTGGTGACGACTCGGTTCAAGATTGTTGCTCACATCGAGCTGAGCAAGGACAAGCGCCATTGGCATGTGGATCTGACTCAGGTCGACTCTCGTTATCGTGGTCAGAAACTAGCCAAACGGCTCTATTCGTTCCTGCTCAAGAAAGGCTACAACCTTCGTGCCGGTGACTCGCAGTCACCCGGTGGTCGTTATGTCTGGAATGAGTTAGCCAAAGATCGTTCGATTGTCGTCATGGCTCGGAAATCCAAACATTCTAAAATTATGGATTTTCCCAAGCCTGGCAAACGTGAACTGATTTCGGATGTATTTGATCTGTTTGATACAGATGCAGAAATCTACGCGGTTGCTAGTTAACCGTCTTCTTCTTGCCGATATTATACTTGGCGACTAACTCCCAGTCGTTCTTATCCTTGTAGGGTAGAACCTTAATCTGGCTAATCGGAGCGATCGGATTTTCGGTCTGCTCCGATTTTAGTATGTCGACCAGTTCCCATTCCCTGAGAAGATTGGCAATGGTATTTCGTCGAGCAATATCCGACTCTGACATATTAGATGGTTTGCCGTCGAGAGCAAAAAGTTCTTTAAAATGAGTAATAAAGTAACGTCCCTGCTTGTGCAGTATATGACAAGACTGATATAGGGTCTTTTCCTTCTTAGAGGCAACACCAATCCGAGTAAGTGTCTCTCTCACTTTAAGGAAATCATCTTCGTTACGTAGTCGTACTTCGACAAGATTGTTAATATCAAAACTCATTTTTTCACTCCACCCTTCTCAAGCTTTGTTTTTATATCTTTTATCTGTTGAGAAGACAGAATATCCATGATCTGTTTGGCTTTTTCATAACTGTAACCATAATATTCTACCACCGCCTCAAGATCATCGTGATGTTCAGTCTTGGCCCATTTGGCAAATCGCTTTTTAGGCCTCACTATATTTATTAAAAAGGAGAATTGTAGTTTGTTTTCTAGGTTGGAATGCATATTCATTGCATTGGCAACGTGGATCGTATCCTCAAAATATGATAGCTGACGATTTGTCAGGAATGGATTATAACCCTTTTCAGCCAATGCATCGTTATCGGTACCAGACATAATATCCTTACCAGAATTGATTGCATTAATATAATCAAACGGATTCATCACATACTCTCTTTCTCAATTCTGTGGTAGAGAACCGATGGTCTCTTGTATTAAAATACAATTCAATACCACGACGTTTGCATATATCACGCCCGGTAAAATCCTTATCCTTATATTCTACACCAAGTATGCGAATATGTAAATCGAAAGCCTCTAAAATATCTTCCAAATCCTGTTCTGTGGAATATGGGATAATTTCATCCACATATTTTACCGCAGATAATTGAATGTATCGTTCAACCATAGTCTGGATTGGTTTATTCTTTTCATTTGGTCTATCTATTGTAGGATCGGTTTGTAGGGCACAAATTAAATGGTCACAATGGCTCTTTGCCTCTCGCAGCATCTGAATATGACCAGAATGCAAAAGATCAAATGTTGAGGCAGTAAGTCCAATAATCATCAGTGAGACCTTTTGCCATCAAACACACAGATAAAATAACAACCTTCTGGGCCGGCATGAACCCGATGATATTTACCATCCTCTACTAGAACAGTATCTCCCTCTTTTACAATAAATTTTTCTTCATCGAGTTCCATTGTACCACTTCCGCGTACGAAAAGATAAACTTCCTCCTGACCGGGATGGGTATGACCACTGGTACTTTTTGTAGGCTTTAAATCGGTGGAACTTAAAATAAGATTATTTAGTAACTGATTATCCTTTACAGTATATCGTTCATCCATCTTAATCACATCACCACCGATATTCCATGCCGCATAGTGCATTATAAAAACTCCCTAAAAGTCTCCTCTGTGATATATAGACAGTTTGGTAAAACCGATTTCTTCATATCACAATTTACACGATAAAACATCACGTCTGGATTGTCTGCATAAATCTGTTCGTGGCCATCATACCATTCATCGTAGGGACCGTCCTCGTCGAAGTAATGGTCTGTGCCACGATATATGTTTCCCTCTCCATCAAATCCCAGCATAAAGATATACTTCTTTTTATGCTTTATAGCCATTTCAATTGCAATCTCACCAGATGATTTTTCGACTGAACCCATATCTACAACCTTATCCTTTTCATGGATCCAAGTAATATAGAATTTATCACCCATACCTGCAATCGAACAAAGGTCAGTTATTCTTTCATTTTCTATGATATTATCAGCTGGGGTAAATTCCATCAAAGCCTTTACTTCACGACTATTGTGAACTGGACTCCATGAAGCAAACCAGCATCTTCTGTCCCTTACATATCCGGATGAATAAATCTCATGCTGTATTGCAGGATCAACTACAATTAAGTCGTCAACTCTCTGATCTCTGTAAATTGCATTACAACCATATGTTCTTACCAGTTCTGGTAATTCAATATTTAAGCGTGATTTTCCATTTCCTAAAATAATTGCACATTCACTCTTGTTCAGTTTCGAGCTCATGCAACCTTTCCTCTGATTGTTTAACCCATTGTTGAATAGTTTTATTGTCAGAATATAATTTATAATTCTTGAAATTTTCAACTACCCACTCACAAGCTTCCTTAGTTTTTCCATGATATGTGAAGGTCATAATCCAATCAAACTCCATCCATGATTAGCGATTGCATTTAAGATAATACTAAGGCAAGTAAGAATGTGAATGAATACCCACCCAGTACGAATAATTGCAACTCGGTCAGCTTTATCATCATCATCATACGCTTTACTGCCTATTGCTTTACACCAGTATTCCCACATTGAATATCCTTAATCCTCTCTTTAAAATATTCAACCACCTCACGAGGCATTTTATCTTCACGGTCCCATAATTCACGTTGAAATACCGCAAGAGCTACAGCATCTGCACCACTCATAAACATTACTTGAATTCACAATCTGTCATAATTTCAGTGAGACATGCAACTAGGTTAACTTCCTGATCCGCAACAAACGCCGATTTATAAGAGTAGTCAGCAATATATAAAACAAGTTGAGGAATGGAACGATCAACAATGTATTCAGATGCTGTATCATATAAACGACGATATAAGACGGTCGATTCAATATCAGAATTCTGACCGACCCATTTCCGCATTTCCTTGAAGTTTCTATCCTTCAGAAGGGAGATGAGTTTCCTAAAATTATCATCGCCCAAATTGACAAGAATGCCAGTGTCAATATTACCAGTAGCACTATATCGTTGTAATTCATTGAGGACTCTTCTCCAATCAGGAAAATGTTTCTTGATAAGCTCTGCAACCACCTGTGGATCAAAAGTTATATTCTCGTTTTTAAGAATATTTTGAACTCTTGCCATAAATGATGAAGCAAGATTTGCCTTTTCCTTACCTGGAATCTTGAACTCGACCACCGAACATCGAGAGTGTAGTGGTTCGATAATCCGATTCTTGAAGTTACAGGTCAGAATAAATCCACAGTTCTTAGAATACTCTTCCATAAAATTACGGAGAGCAGGCTGAGTCGACTGGGGATTTAGATAGTCGGCCTCGTCGAGGATTACATATTTACGAGCACCGGTAAGTGATACAGTCGATGCAAAGTTTTTAATCTCTACACGAAGTGTGTCGATGTTACCATTCATCGAACCATTGATTACGATATAATCAAAGCCGCATTCTTCCAGCATTGCTCTTGCAACCGTAGTCTTACCAACGCCGGGACCGCCGGTGAGGAGAAGATTTGGCACATAGTTTTTGTCCACAAAGTTGGCAAATGTTTGCTTAAGCTCTGCTGGAAGAATGCAATCGTCGATCTTTGACGGACGATATTTCTCTACCCACAATTCTTGCATAATATAAAGTACCTTTCAATTAGCGGGATTCTGTGGCAATATAATACTGTAACTTACCTCCGTTAGTTGAGAAGTGGCTGATGCCTTTCGAGGAAATCTTTACATTATAATCGGCGGGCATAAACCGAAGATTCTCTACCTTGAAAATAAGTTCAAATTCAAGGTCGGTGGAACCGACAACGTGGCGGAAGGTATTGGATGACTCGTCCTTAGAGTTACCAACAACCAGAGTCACATCACCACCAGCACCGATAACAGACCAATTAGGAAGCTGAAGAACACTAGCCGCCTGCATGGTCTTCTTGAATACCTCATCCTTGAGTTCAAATTCAACGACAACATCAGGTAGATCAAGATCCTTTTCTGGAGCCTGCATAATCATGTTGGCATCGGCATAACCATAGGTTACTGATGACATACCATTCTTGATTTCAACCGAACGATCACTGAACTCAAAGTCAGGCGATTCAAAAATACTCACGGTGCTCAGGAACTGATTCAGATCATAGATACCAAATGGTACATCAAAACTATCGTCGACCTCGGCCCGACCAATGATAGTCTTCTGAGGTGAAATAGTCTTGATGACATTTCCTGAATTTACATAAAGAGATGGATTGATGGAAGTAAAACTCTTCAGTACTGAAAGAGTGTTAGTTGAGATGTTCATTTCTTTTCCTCACGAAGTTACAAAATATAAGCATTTACTTTTATATACTACCACAAAATTACGATTAAGTAAATGGATATTACTTAAGTTTTTCACTTGGATCAGCGGTGGCAGATGCACCGACCTGTGCAAGATGAGTAAGAGACCCACCGAAGGTATACGAACCCATATGTGATAGTTGCATCCAAGGGCACATCCAGACCTTTAGACCAGCAGCACGAGCCCATTGGCAAAACATATAATCCTCTGATAGGTACCGCTTTGACTTAGGATCAATAAGGGCATCAAAGTAACACATAATCTCTCGGCTACCATCAAAATGTGCTGATCGAACATGATCTGGTTTATAATGCAGTTCTGGATAAGTCTCCTCGAACTTTTCAAATGCCTTACGCTGAATCATCATGAATCCGGTACCACCTTCTAACACCTCGACTGGTTCGTCGAGCCGGATTTCCGTTTGTCCTTCAGCTGGATTGAAAACAAAATCACCAACGAAATTCTGTAGTTCATGTGGATTTTCGTCGGCAAAACCCTTATCAACTGCCCTTTTAATTTTTTCCCATGAAATTGTTTTCTTAGGATATGGACCACAGATAATATCTTTATCTCCGTCTGGATCAGCCAGAGCAGCAAGCGATAAGACATCATTTGGATTGAAACCAATATCCGAATCAATAAACATCAGATGTGTATATTCCGTCTGACGTAAAAATTCATCGGCACAATAGTTACGTGCTCGAGTAATTAGTGACTCATTAAAAAGATAGAAAAAATCTACTGTAATTTCATAAGACTGGCAAAGTCTTGCAAGATCAGCGGTTGACTTAGTGTACTGTCCGCCACACATCCCACCATACATAGGAGTGGCTACAAAGATCTTCCGTTCTCTTAACTTACCAATATCAATAGAGATTTCGGGCATTTACTTCTCCTCATGTTCTAGATCATGTACGTGCATAGCAATAATCGCATAATGGATAATCTTCATTAAATCCTTTCGATTATACCCGTCCTTTTTACCATAACGCTGAGCATATTTCATTACGTTACCAATACAAAATCCCTCACCATGACCACCGTCAATGATGAACTCAGTTGCTTGGTATTTGTTTGTGGAATAGTGTTCACCGTAAGTAGCATCAATATAATCTTGGATTTCGGCAATCAGGTTGCCTTCATTGTATTTATACTCAATCATAGTGGATGTTTTGTTCTTTTTCACGGGAGTCTTTTTCATAATCTTTCCTATATTCATTATTTACTTTAATCACCTCAGATAGAACACTAAATGATTTTGCCATATTTAGAAAGGCAGATGTATCCTTTGGAAAACAAGCACCACCAAATCCTCGTTTGCCGTCAAAGCCAGGTACGGTTGTATGGGACCTACCGACTCTATCATCGTGAGTAACTGCACTTACGACCTTACCAAAATTACCACCGTTTTCAACGACGATGTCGTGAAATTGATTAAACCATAATACCTTTGTAGCCAGATAACAATTAATTCCATACTTTACAAAACTGGCATCGATGATTGACATATGATATGTCGGACACGGTTTACACAGACTGAAAAATTTATAGAGTTCCTCGACCTTACGAGTTGATTCATGATTTCCGCCTAGAACATGCATAAACGGATTTACAAAATCCTCATTTGCACTTTTTTCGGTTAGAAATTCTGGATTATAGACAATCCGATCCGCGGCTGGTCCCTTGATAAGTTTCTTAAGCACCTGAGGTGTGACCGTGGATTTAATGATGATCACACCTTTTACATTTTTCTTTAAATAATCGACTACTGATTCGATGATTTTTGAATCAATTGAACCATTCTTACCCATAGGTGTGGGAACACAGACGAAAGAAAAATCAATATCCTCTTTGTCGAGTGTTTCAATATCAACACCGATTATAGGATCAACAATAATCTTTTCACACATGGTATCTGGAAAACCATAATCAACGGCTTTACCTACAAAACCATGTCCGACAATAGCAATTTTCATCCAATATAATCCTTGAGTTCGTATTTTGGATTCCAACCAAGTTCTTTTGTTTTATCAGTAATTACCTTTGCCGATAGGCGATTACCTTTTCGCTCTGGTAGCATTTCAATATCACCACCAAACATTTCAGCAACCTCTAATATAGTATATGCAGTTGGATGACCGATTCCATATTCATCACCATGACCGTTCATACCAACTAGAATAAGTCCATCAACAATATCACTGACATGAGTAAAATTACGTTGTTGTGTTCCAGGAGAAACCACAGTTAAAGGTTCACCATTTTCCATTTTTCTTTTGAATAAAGCAATGAGTGTTGCGTATGAACCATATTCAATTTCCCTTGGACCATATACATTATAAAAATATGTGATCGCAAAGTCAATATTATTCCATTCACAGAATAATTTTACAAATTCAGTATTTGATTCCTTCGACCAGGTATATGGACTTTTTACATAACCGGGATGTTCAAATGCAAATTTAGTACTACTGCCAGCATAAATGAGTTTTGCATTTGACTCTTTCACGAAGTCAAGTACCGCCTTTGTTCCAAGTTTATTATATTCCCAAACTGTTTCAAAATCATCAAATGATTGTTCGACTCTAGAATATTCACCGAGATGGTATACCATATCAAAATTTGGTACTAGAACCGACGACATCCATTGTGTATCAGATTCAAGATACGTCACACCATCAACATGATTCTTTTCCGAACCAGTATAATAATTGTCAACCGATACGACATGATGACCCTCAGCAACTAGTCTTTCACAAAGGTGCGAGCCGACAAACCCTGCACCTCCGGTTACCAAAATTCTCATACGTGTTTCCTTCCCAAAGGAAATGCATTATCAGAAAATGATGGGTCAACAAATGAGTCATCTGTTCCCCACTCACGGACTAAGTTCATACCATAATTATCTACTTTATTGACAATGTCAACGGATTTCCTGAGAACAAGTGGATTACTTCTTGCTGGGTTTCCATCTTTTGTTTTAATTGCATTAAGATCAACAAGGTGATGAACTCTACCATATCGTTCGGCAAGAGTAACAACATCTGGATGCATTTCCATTAACATTTTAGATTTATTTAGAGATGCATCTTCTTGGTAATTATTATAAACCTCTGATGTATTACCGCCCTTAACGGTACCAGTTCTGGCCTTACCGCAAAGAAAAGCATAAAACAACATTGTGCATAATCCATCCTTCAATACACGAATTGATAGATCAACATCCTCATTGTATCGACCACGCCACCGATGTGGGATTTTATTATCAATTAGAAAGCACGACATGATCCTGGTATTGAGAAGATATGGAGGATACGGATAATCGTCAACACAGAAAAATTTATACTGAAAACCAGATAGAGCAATATTTTCATATCGGTCTACAAAATCCTCAGCCGCCCTAAAAATACCAGAACCACGTTCAACACGATAGCGTTTATTTTTGTGTAGTCTCCAAAATTCATATAGGTTATCATCCATCAACCAATGCCGATCATAACCTTCAGAAATGGAATGTTCCCAACACCAATTACGAGCGGGACCTGAACCTTTGCCATGATTACTGAAAGGCAACTCTAGTAGTTTATCCTCACCACAGGTTGCCGCATAATTATCAAATTCTTGTGGCTCAACGGCAATACGATATGGAACACCCATACCGTCCAGAGCCTTCATTGTAATTCTGGATTCCCATCTACCTTTTGATAGGATATAAATGGGATACCGAGTTTCAAACTTCACTGTCATCGACATACCTATTCATGTTATTACGTTCACGTTCTTTTTCTGGATACCAGACAACATTTGTTTTATCTGTAATTTCATATCCAAAAAGTTCTGCAAATTTTTGACGATCCTCTCGTGTTTTAAAATTAACGGTAAGTTGTCGCCAAGGTTCAAGATTAAGAGTTTCAAATGATGGCATACCAGCCGCCCACCACTGTAGGTATGGATTACGCCATTCATTTTGAAGTTCTTCAAGTGTATCAATTTCAATCATTGAAAAAATCCAATATGCCGTTATCTTTTTCGGTCTGAAATGTAAGTTTTTTAGTTTTTGGACCGGGTACCTCACCGAGCAAATGCATGAATTTTATATAGTCATCCTTGCTGCGAAAGTTTACAAAAATACTTTGCCAAGGTTCCGGAAATTCAGGATCAACTGGTTTTGGTCTAATTTGAGGATCTTGATTTGAGTCCTCACCAAGAAACGACGACAGATCGGTAGGCAGATTTTCTTCTGCCTTATAACCGACCATATCATCATAATCTTTTGATGTATCAGCTACTTTTGAATTCATTTTTTACCCCATAAAATCATCAAAAAGGGAAACGACAGATTCAATATCGTCAACAGCAACCTCAAAAATTTCACGGGCGCTATTCCGAGTAATCATTTCCTCGGTATAACCGCATGACTTCAGGAAAGTATAGAGATCATTCTTACGCTGTTCTAACTTGACTTCGTCTTGGGTCTTTACATGGAATTGAACCTGTGTTGGTGTTCCGGATGTGTCTACAAAAAATTGCATCTGAATTGCTGCGCGAGTATTGCTCTCAACGTAAATATTATGACTCTTCAAAGTTACAACATTTATACGACCGCGAAGTTTATCATAATTTTCCGTGTACCAATCCGGAAAAGCCTCGAAGTTATCATGCTGTTCGCTCTGATATTTTCCAAACAGTTCAGAAAACTTTGCCATAGTAAAACACTCCTTATAATGCCCAGCAACGGCATTGTCAGTTGGTTGTAGTGTGGAAATAAGATACGATTCCAAAACAAAGGATGCATCTTTTTTGTCAATTCTAAATTTTTCAAGATTACGAGCAACAATCCAAAGATCATCGATGTCATAACCTTTCGAATTTAGATGTGATAGGCAACGGTTACCGTGTCCCTTGCCTACATATTTTGGAGTCCCATCAGGATCAAACTCCAAAATTTTTTGATTCCCGTCAGAATCTCGGTACATATAAACGTAGTCGCCGAGAGTATCGAAGAATGCCATAGGTATTGGTTCGTTCATCATGTTTTAATACTATCACACCAAACCGAAAATGTAAATACTTTTTTATGTAGAGAAATCAATTATTTAGCAGATTTTTTCCTACGACGCATCATCTGTTTATATTTTTTCTGTGCCCTTTCTAGGTGAATACGATTTGCTCTTTTCTTATAGATAATACCGTCAAGATGATCAAATTCATGTTGAATTGCTCGAGCGGTAAACCCAGAGTATTTAGTGGTTGCAAATTCACCAGTTACATCTTGGAATCGTAGTCGAACACCAGCTGGTCGTTTAATATGGATATACAATCCAGGGAAGGTCAAACAACCTTCATCATAATAAGTTTGCTCACCAAAATAATCAACAATAGTTGGATTAAAGAAGCCCATAATAGATTCACGATTTGTCGGATCACCAATAACAAATACAGAATAAGGAATACCCACCTGAGGTGCCGAAATACCAACTCCAGAATGCAGAATCATTGTTTCGGCAAGTTGTTCAACTAACTGATCAGGTGGAATTTGAGGGTTCTCAAAATCAAATTTTTCTGTCGGCTGTTTGAGAATCGGATCATTTGGATCAACTAACGCATAAACACCCATCACACACCTTTGAGACCTAGTAGTGTTTTCAAATCAGGTGCACGATAACCTGGACCCTTCATCACCTTACCATCCTCACGATAGATTGGCTTTCCTTCTGGACCAAGTTTTGTCATATTACTGCTATTAACCTCATCAAAACACTTATTTAAATCAATGCCGAAGGAGTGACCAGCACCATACACAACATAGAGCAAATCAGTCAATGCATCCGCAACTTCAACAATATCACGTTCGATTAATGCCTGTCGCAGCTCTTTCAATTCTTCTTCAATGAGACTGTAACGAAGTTCGGATACACTTGTCCACGTCGGTTCAGTTTCAACGGTCTGACCAAATGCATTCATAAACTCTGCCACCTTTTCAAAATTTGTCATCATACATTCCTATATTCATAATTGTCAGATTTCTCATTTTCACTCAATGTAATAGCACCATTTGAATGATGGAACTTTCGAGCCATTTCGGTTTTTGGACTCAATGTCACAAACCGCATAACCTCTGGTTTATTTTTTCTAATCCATTTTACTGCTTCAAATACGATTTTACGACCAGCACCTTTTTCGTAGGACCACACAGTATAAAATACCGCAATTCGAGCAGCATCGCCCATATCAGGAAACCGTACAAGATCAGGCACTGTCTCCGGGACTTTATCTGTATAGGCAACACAAATAACTGCCGACGGATCACCTGTAAATTCATTTTCAATCACGAACATTTGCCGATTAAATCCTGTTCGAAATGCATAACTTAACTCTGGTCGAACTGGATCATCATCAACCAAAAAACTTCTATCATTTGTTACTTCACGGAAAATCATGCTGCCATCCTCGAGAAATTTTTATGTTTTTCAAATTTAATTACAGAACGGAACTTGTCCTGTAGCACATCCCCCTTGTGACTGATAACAAAGACATTGGTATCCTTACCCAGTTCATCAAGTAGTTTTAGAAACTCATCACAACCATTGGAATCCAATGAGGCATCAAAGACCTCATCCAGAATCAATAGATTGGTATTGGTAGAGTTTTTCATTTTTGCAATGGAACGCCAGGTCAATAGTAGAGATAGGTCGATTCTCATTTTTTCACCTTCACTAAATGATGCATAACTAAATGAGTCTCTATGCCTGGATTTAATAATCTCTTCGAAGTTTTCGTCAAGTTCAAAACTCACGAAGAACTCCATTGCCGCCAGATATTTATTTACGAGCTTATTCATCACCGGAACATACTGCCGAACAATTTGAGTCTTGATTCCCTTATCCTTCAAGAGTTCAGCAGCCACATCAAGCAATTCTTTCTCGTTAATATATTCCTCCCTTTTGTCCTCTAATTTTTTCAATAATTTTTTCAGTTCATTAATCTTCTTATTTTCTGCCTTGAGGTCACCGGTATCAGAAACCTCAGTATCAATATTAGTACGAAGCTGACCAATATACTTATTTAGAGACGAAATTTGATTATTACTATCAGAAATCTTTTCCAAATATTCTTTAATTTCCTTATTAATTTCTGAGATATCCAGAAGTCGCTCATTTTCCTTTTCCAACTCTTTCTGTAACTTATCAAGAGCATCTGCAACCTGATCCACTTTTGTTTGACTCTCGTGAATCTTGCTCGATTTAATGGCGCCATCAATATCCTGATCACACGTAGGACAGTGATCATTATCCTGATAGAACTTGATCTCTCGTTTGAGTTTCTTAGTTTTTTCCTCAAACTTAGATTCAATATTTAGAATTTCATGAAGCTTTTTTTGAACTGTATCTTCGTCGTTCACACTTTCCTGAAGTTCAGCAACCTTGTTATTATTCCAATCATTCTCTAACATGAGAGCACCAATGGTACTTTCACATTTTTTAATTTCAATTTTTAGATTGTCGATTCGTTCTTTATTTTTGGATCGAATCTCATCTACATAATTCTGATGCACATCAAGCTTTTCCTGCTCGACATCAGTCTTATTCTTAATTTCTTTAATATTCTCTTTATTATTCTGTAACCGCTCTTTAAGCAGGACGTTCATTGCGGTAAAGATCTTAATATCAAGTAGATCCTCAATAATCTCTCGACGTTGCTGTGCTGGTAATTGCATAAATGGAACGAAGGATGACGAACCAAGAATTACGATCTGCGTGAACGAATTAAAATTAAGCTTGAGGATATTCTGTTCAAGCTGTTGTTGGTAATCGCGAACAGATGCTGTCTGATTAATCAGATGATCGTCTTTATAGATTTCAAATACATTGGGTTTCATACCACGGATAATTTTATACCGTGAACTACCAATGGAAAATTCGACCTCTACACGCATGTCCTTCTGATTTACAGAATTGACAAGCTGAGGTTTATTAATTTTACGAAACGGTTTACCAAACAGCGAAAAACACAGAGCATCTAGCACTGTGGATTTGCCTGCACCATTTTCACCTATAACCAAGGTATTTGGACTTCGATCAAGTTGAACATCTGTCCAAACATTTCCGGTAGACAAAAAGTTCTGCCACCGAACATTATGAAAATATATCAAATTAAAGCTCCATGCTCTGCGCTTCTGTATATAAATTAGCAAACAGTTGATTTAGCAGTGCCTTGTCGACATTGGTATCCATCTGATTTACAAAATTGTGTAGGGTTGTCAATGTATCCTCGGCTTCAGAAATAATCTCCTCCTCCGATTGCTGATCAAGATTCTTATGATCATCGACAATAGAGATATTTGCTGGATTTGCCTTATACAAATGATCCATTACAATATCGAACCAATATGGATTGGTTTTATTCTGAACAATTACCTTTACATAAGTGTCTTTATACGAGTCAAAATCAAAACTAGCAATAAATTCCTCAAGTTTCATTTCGGTATCATCATACCAAATCTTATGGAATATTCTATACGGATTTTGAATAAAAGTCAACTCTCTTTTCTCAGAATCAAAGATATGAAATCCACGCTGATCGTTATAATCATTCCAGGTCATCTCATACGGATTACCTAGATAGTGGATATTGCCACCCTGTGACTTATGATGAAAATGCCCAGAGCAAACAAGATCAAATTTATCAAATAGAGCTGCCTCCATGCCATGTGGATTTTTCATACCACGATACATTTCAAACCCACGGATTTCAAGATGACCGAAGAGAACCTGTGATTTTGTATTTTTAATGAACTGCATGGATTCGACATAATTTTCATTGTTAATCCATGGTAACATGGTAATGTCACAGCCGTCAAATTCTACATCTTTTACATCAGAAAAAATATCAATAAGATCATATTCGTTGCCGAACAGTTCATTCAGTGCATTGACCTCGTTTGTATTACGATATGGAATATCGTGATTGCCGACAATAACATTAAGTTTGATCTTATTATCAATACATGGCTGAACAAAAATGCGCTTAAACTCTCGAAGAGTCACATAATTAATAAACTTCCTTCGATCAACAATATCGCCGAGATGAAATATAGTAGTGATGTTATTATCAATAAGATACGGAAAGAAGACATTACTATAAAACTTATCAAAAAAGTTGAGGAAGGTTTGACTATCGTTTCTTACACCAAAATGTGTATCTGTAATTATGGCTGCCTTCATTAATCACTCATCATTAATTAAAACATCAATAGCCGTCGTATTTCTATTCTTTTTCCGGCGTTTGGTTTCTTCAAAATTTTCAATAAATACACCAACGTGTTCACGACTCCACTCATTTGCCTTACCAGCTGGTGTATAATCAGATGAATCATGAGCTTGATTATCGCTTGTCGTGTTCATCACTTCCATCTCACCCATTAACTTATACCTTGTATAGAGATGTTTCTTTTCCTTTTGAATACGACGAAGGAATGCATAGTAAATAATCTGAGTAAAATATGCAAATGGATTTTGTGATTTTTCAGGATTAAAATTATCAATATATTGCAGACAGTTTTCAATACCGTCCGAAATCATTTCTTCCTTGAAAGTGTAGTTAATAAAATTTGGCTTATGTGATAAATGTACTGCAATCTTCATAAGACATTCACCGATATATGGTGATACGAGAGGTCGTTCCTTTCCCTCGCTCTTAGCAATTTCAACTTTCTCACGGTAATCAATCATAGCCGCAAGAAATTCCTTATTATTTACATAGTGCTGTTTTGATTTTTTTGTTTTAGCCATTAGTGCACCATTATACTAGTATTAGAAAACTTTTCAAACATAGCCAGAGTTATTTCCTCTTCATTTTTTTCTAAAAAATCCTGTGTTTCCTCTTCGGTATCATCTACTTCGTTTAACTTATCCAAAGCATTAAAATAATAATCTAAAATATCTTTTGTAGGTTTTGCCTTCATGAGAACATGGCGAACTTGTATAGGAAAATCATTTTCATCTGTAAACGGAATCCATTTTGCCACTCTTACTGATGCACCGCCCATGGTATTTTGCAAAAATAATTGCAAAGGTTTGTGCAATAAAATATATTCTTGATCCATACCATCAATAATAGAGATGATATGTTCTCCTGTAACTAACTTAAAATATAACACATCTGGCTTCATAAGTAAACCCTTTCTCTATAAATTAATATTATAGATTTTATATTCGAATTCCTCATCATTGTATATTTTAATTCGTTCAGCAAAATGATTAAGTGTATAATTTACTTTCTTTTTCCATCGGATGTCATCTGCGATGTCGAACAAAACTGCTTTATCTTTTGACTCACCTTTTCGCAACCCTCTGCCAATAGACTGAAGATTACGAATACGAGACTTAGTGGGAGAAGCAAAAATAATGTTATGAAGGTTGCGAATATTAATGCCAGTACTAAACGTACCATATGAAGCAATAATAATTGCGTCTTTTTCCTTCTCGGTAATAGCGCGGATCTGCTCCCTGGTCTCTGCATCTGTTCCACCATAAACAAAAAATACCTTTCTATTACTATTTACCGATTTAGATATATTATCATACAATACTCTACCGTGTTTGTCAACATATTGAAAGAGTAAAAGTGTATTTCCGTTCAGTGATAATGTTAGATTTTTAATAAATTTATTTCTTCGTGGATTGGTGACGATAAAATCTATCTCATCCTGATAGTTCATTTTACTGACAAGTTTCTTTTCCTCATCAGTATATTTTAGTACTAATGCCTTGATCTTAAAATTAGCAAGATGATTTTGATCAATCAGTTCTCTGGTTTTTACAAACTGTTTTACCTTGCCAAATAATCCTTCCAAAACCAGTTTATGGGTTTGTGTACCATCCAAGGTACCCGTAAAACCAAACCGATATTTACAATCAAGAAGTTTAGTCATAATCGAGGTAAGTGACTTTGCCTTAAATAAATGACATTCATCGCCAATAACCAAATCATATTGTGCAAACCAATCCTTGCGTAATTTATAAATTGATTGCCATGTTGAGACTACGATGCGGGCATCGGTCATCTTTTCCTGACCGCTCATGATAATATGAATATCATTCTCATTTGAACCATATTCAATAAAATCAGATCTCATTTGGTGCACGAGAGATGTTGTCGGAACAATCAGTAGTGTTTTACTGTCACCATACCACTGAGTTAAAAGCCATATAATAAAAGACTTACCAGAAGCTGTAGGCGAAACAATAAGACTCCTATTATTCCTAACACAATAAGCAAAAGACTCCGTTTGATAATCACGAGGAGTAAATTTGGTTTGCAAGGTGGTGATAAATTCGTTTGCTTCTTCGAGTGAAAACGATTCTTGTAAATTAATATCATTCTGAACTTCTATCTCATAATCACGCTCGTCTGCAAAATGTTGTACATACGGCAATAAACCCAGGTATAATTCCTTTGTCATTGCATTATATAGTCGCATTTTACCATCCCACATACGATTACGATACGCAGGCATAAACTTTGCACCCGGTACAGTAAACGTAAAATAATCGGACAGTTCCTGTCGAATTACAGGCTCTGCGTCCACTTTCATATATACTTCATTTGCCTTCGAAATAATCAAGGTATTTCCACGTATATCATTCTGTTCTAATAATAAATTCGAAGTACTCCATGCTGCTTTGGACATTTGTTCTCATTGTTATTTTGTCCATAATATAAAGCATCACTGACCACCCGTGAATTTTAAAAAATCGATGCTGTTTTTAATCAAAAAATTTCTAGTATTTACTGATTTAAGTATTTCTTCCAATACATCAACAACCTCTTGCTGATATGCGATCTTTGTATTGAGTTGAACCATCTCTTTGTCTGTATCCACATAATAAGAAACCTCTTGTTTGAGTCTTTTAAATGGATATGGCTCACGACCAAGTTCTGCAAGATCCTCTGGATTATTCAGATCACCTCTATAGTAATCCATTAGTCTTTGCTGTAATATCTTGTGCTTCATTTTAAGAGCACGAAGTTTTAATCTCTCATCTGAGAAATGTTTTAGGTATTTTCCATGGAGGATTGGGATATTGAGACTTTCCCGTGATAACTCAGTCTCATCAATTTTGGCATCACCTTGCCACATGGATATAATTTCTTCGATCTTCACATTACACTCCGAATGATTCACCACATCCACAGCTAGAGGTAGATGATGGATTATTCACTTTTAGAAATGAACCGCCAAGTTCATTCACATAGTCTATTTCACTTCCTAATATATATAATTCTGCTAGAGGATCAACCACAAGGCAATCATCAATGGGACTTGACCACTCCACATCTGGATATTGTTTGGAAAAACCCCATACATATTGCATACCGGCACAACCGCCACCCTTCACTGAAAGAGTAACATAGCCATCACCTTTGACTGAATTGAGATATTGTTTAGCAGAATCGGTAATAGTAATCATATAATAACCCTTAAAAACGGCTCAAGGCCTATTATAACATGGTTATCGGTAAAGTAAATAGATTTATAGTTTTTCTACTATAAACTGTCGATAGCGAAATGTTACCTCAGCCTCTAGGTATTCAATGTCTGTCTGTGTTACATCAAAATTTAATGGTGTGAGTGATGTTGGAAACATATCATAAAGCGAAATCATAATTGATGGATTGCTATTCGATGACAGGATCATCATACTACCATCGGATACCTTTTCAGCAAGGTCTCTGTATTGCTGTAGATTTTCTGGATGACCAATACCAACCATCCAATCGTGGATTTCCAGATAGTTTTTCATATCCTCATCGACGCGAAATCTTAGACTAAATGGCTCGTAGGTAATACGATCACCTGGTCGATATACATTTGCGAGAGGATTGGGTTGTATTACCTCAGAGGTGCTGATTGCTGGTAATGTTACTGCTTGACAGAAATACTCTAGGTTTGGTGCTCTTTTAAGCAAAAAGCGGAAACCAAGTGGAGATAAAAAATTGATGTTAGTGGTGAGTGTAGCTGCTTGACCACCAGTACCTTGTTTTGGAATCAATGCCATTTTTTAATCTCTCTGATAACCTCGGCCGTTCTATAGCCTTTGTGTTGTTCCGCATAACTCACTTGGACTTCGTGTATCACAGCCTCGATGTGTTCTTTCCAATAATTTAAAAACCTATGTACTCGTGGTAACTCAGGCGTAATATCATCTGTTTGCCAGACAAACTCCTGAATAATGTCAGTGTAGTCTGGCATATAATAGAGTACATCAACCGTAACTAAATTCTTTCGTATCCACATAACCTACTATTTATAATAACAAAAACACAAAAAAAGAGGGAGGCAAAAGCCTCCCTCTAGCCCGATTATATCGGATCTTATTATTACATAAGATTTGAAACAATAACCATGCGGTAGTAGATGTTCTTCTGCTGTGAAGAAATTGTACCGTTTGCGGCTGTTGTTGCGAATGGATTTGCGACCATGCCGTAGCGAGTCTTAAATCCGATTTTTGGCTGGAAGGTGTTTTCACCGACCGCACGGACCATCTGTAGAGGTACGTATGGGCAGTAGAATAGACCAGCATCGAATGCACTGGAACCCTTGTAACCAACGGTGACATACTGGTCGCCAGAAGCACTGGAGAAGTATGGATCAACGTATACCCGAACCCGACCGTTTAGGACACCAGCGAAGGTGTTGCCTGTGTCGTCGACGTTTAGGTTGGCGCTTAGAGCAGGTGTGTAATCTAGTACACCGGCCATCTGAAGAGCAGATGCAACATCTGAACCACAGATTAGGACGTTACCCTTACCGCGGCGTGTGGACTTAGCAATCTGATTGGCTTCACGCTCAATCTGGAATACTAGACCCTTGAACCGCTCAACGCTCCACCGGCCGTTTGCATCGACATCAAGGTCGAATGTACCAGCAGTTGTTGTGTTGTCCTGGGCACCGGCTGTTGCGGTGTAGTTGATTGTACGAATGACTTCGCGGTTGATTTCAGCAAGAATTTCTGCAGAGAGAATATTGCTGAGCTCGGTCTCGGCGTCTAGACCATGGATTGCCTTAAGATCCTGAGCAAGTTCCATGGTGTATTCTGCCTTGAGTGCACGTGAGACTGCAGTTACTGCAACCTTCTCAATGCTGAATGCCATCTCGGAGATGCTGTTATTAGCAGCATCGCCTAGAGCTTCAGCGGTTGATGTGCCCATGCCTGTGGCAACGGTATAACCGGAACCAGAAGCACGATCGGTTGGGTCAGAACCAGCCTGAGCAGCTGCGGCACCGTCGAGTGTGGTGAATGTAACACCACCGACGCTGTTGTTAGCTGTTGAGGAGTGGCTTGTGACTGCCTCGTTGTAGAGGGCCTCTGAACCAGCCTGTGAGCTGTAACGTGGGCGCATTGCAAAGATAAGACCGGTTGGGCCTGTCATTGGCTGAACGCCGCAGACATCATATGCAATGAGGTTTGGCATAGAACGACGAACCAGTGAGATAAGTACTGGATCGAAGATGTCGACTGCACCATCAGAAGCAGTGGAGCTTGAAGCACCCATTGCATTGGTTGGTGCGGCTTCGCCGAGTAGTGATGGCATCTGATAACCACCAGAACCCATAGCGGATTCGCGTGAAGCCTTTTCTTGGTTTTCTAGAAGAGTTGCTGTGACGGCGCGGCGATGAGGATCCTTAATCTCTCCGAGGTCAGGATGCTCAATGACTGGCTGCCACTTCTTCTGTAGATCTTCAGATAGGAACATTTTTTGTTTCTCCTTAACTGTAAATATCAGCCTTCATTGTTTATTTATAATAACATTATTTTCTAGCAGATTTCGAAATGGCATTCATATAAACTGCCATGGCACCTGTTGGACCCTGGTTCTCTTCTTCAAGAGAAATTGGACCATCTTCATCATCGACGATGACCGTATCGGTCTCTTCATCAATATCAAAATATTGCCCCTTCAGCATACCGATCTTCTTCTGAAAATCATCAGCTGAGGTGAACTCTACACCCTCTGCAAGACTACGTAGCTTCTCGACCTGTGTGTCGGTGAGATCTTCAGTAGACTCAGCAAAGATTGTTTCCTTTTCAAACTCCTTGACCTTGCCAATGAGTTCGACATTCTTATCTGTCTCTTCGTTAAGCTTGTCTTCGAGCTCATCAACCTTAGCAATGAGTTCCTCAACAACGTCAACCTTTTCTTCTGGAATGTCGACGTAATGCTCTTCGAATAGACCCTTGAGGCCTTTGAGGAAATCCTCAACCATGTCGGCGCGAACACCCTTTTCAATGGCGAGCTTATTCTCCTCAACCCATTCCTGAACTACGTAGTCAAGATATGAGTCAACCTTTTCGGTGATTTCATCAACTGTTTCCTGGCGGGAAACTTCTAGATCAGATTCTGCCTCAACAGCAAACTTCTCGACCTGCTCGTTAACCTTAGAAACAACTGCTGCCTCGAAAATAGTGGCAACCTTTTCCTTGAAATCTTCATCAAGATCGGCACCATTGAAGATTGCATCAACGTCTTCCTGGACATTAATATCTTCGGCGGTAACCTTCTGAACCTGACGTACAGGAGTATCATCGATGATTTCAACATCATCTTCGATTTCTACCTCTTCGCCGTACATGGCAGCAATTAGCTTGCCATAACCAGCCTGTAGGTCAGTCTTTTTCATCTTATTCATATGACCGACCATAGCATTAATCATACCGGCCTTTGTTTTTGGCATTGGCTCGGCAGATTTTGGATCTGGTTTTTCGTCAGTCTTTTTTGTCTGGGGATCTGGAATTTCTGAAGGATCGCCCATGGAAGCCTTGAACTCTAAAAGATCTTCATCGTCTGAAATCTCTTCAGGAGTTTCAAGAACCTCAGCGTCCTCCATTACTTCTAGGTCTTGTACGGACATCTGTTATCTCCTTATTGAAATAATGATTTTCAATTCCATATTATTTATAATTACACATCTTTTAGAGTTGTTTCAGGAATTTTGCAAAAGCAGCAACCTTCGCTTCCTGCAAATCCCGTTTTGAAACTTTATTGATCGCCTTTTGAGTTTCCTCGATGTACTGTGGAACCCAACGATCATCAACTTGTAACCATTCAACTCCCTCCATTACACCCTCAACGAAAGCATTGGGAGCTGAAGGATCGGCTACAATATCAGCCGCGGTTGCAAGCTGAAAATCGGATTGAACCATATTTGTACCATCCTTACCTGGTTTGAGCGTTCCCATACCACGGGATGATACACCGAGCTTGGCACCTTCATCCATAAGATTCTTTACAATCTTACCCATTGGTGTTTCCGTCATGATCTTTGCTTTGCCCATAACATTATTGCCGTCCTGGTAAAGATCCTTGATCATGTGCGAAACACGTTCTAGGTTAATTGTTGGACCCTGTGGATGACCGAGTTCGCCATAAGCACGATTTGGTTCAATATATTCTTTATTATATCTATTAACCTCTTTCATCAAAGTTTCCATAGGATACATCCGACCATTACGGTTCTTGATATTACCCTGCATAAATACACCTTCGATGAAATAATTCTTACCACCGTCTGCTTTTGCTTCAGTGATAAACTCGACATCAGTTTCGAGATTTTCGGTGATAAGTTTCATTATGCGTCTCCAGCATTTGCAACACCAGTCGCAGAAACTTCTGAATGACCGGCAACTGTATCTGATGGTTTCTTATTAATAATGATTTGTGACCCTGTTACATTAGAGAGAATAACTGTAGCCTGACTAGCATTACCTGCCGGAATGCCATATTGCCCACCACCAGACGCGGCTGATACGGTATTGGCAATAGTAATTGTTCTCTGAGTAGAACCAGTCTGAGTTAATAATACGGCTGTTGCACCAAAAACATTGGTTGCTGATCCAGTTGAGACAGCATTTGTAACAGGAGTAATTCTAGCAATACCTGACATAAATCAAACTCCCTATACCGCAGCCTTAGCAAACTTGACCATGGAATTGAAGGAATCTTTATCCTTCATGGCTTCAGTTTCCATACGCTTTCTGTTTGTGGAATTGAGTTGCTTCATAGCATTATTAAGAGACTCGGCAGTCATCTTATCAATTTTTACTGTCTTGCCATCTTTCAGTCTAAGATTACCAGCTCTAAATGCCTCATCAATTAGATCAACTTCTTCTCTAACATAACGTGAGCCGTGTTTCTTATAACCACGACGTCTCATTTCTGGTTCAATGAGAGCATCTTTTTCAGATTGTCCCATCCGGTCCCAGACCTTACCCATCTTTTTAGCTTTGGCCTTGGCATCCTGCATAGCATAATAGCTGTCATTGGCGCCTTCATCAAGATCAACTTCTTCCTTAATCCAACTTGAACC
>Ga0255781_10000933_pt1 | contig 24018 bp, 32 predicted proteins | sample 101ome_21_FD_179979 | JGI IMG/M metagenome (GOLD analysis project Ga0255781, IMG submission 179979) | Coastal salt marsh microbial communities from the Groves Creek Marsh, Skidaway Island, Georgia - 101413BT metaG (version 2) | ecosystem: Environmental > Aquatic > Marine > Intertidal zone >... | reverse complement strand
CACCTGCTGTATTGTTTTGAATATAACTTGGCCCTGCTCTAGTAAACTGAACAGAATTGCCGTCTAGTATGGTGTCATAAGTTCCAGAAATATGCAGTTTACTACTAGGCGAAGTCGTCCCAATGCCCAAACTCTCAGCACTCGCATCCCAAAAGAACTTTGCCGTGGTGCCTGTGTCTTCGTAGAAGCTGATGTCTCCGTTGGTAGAAATTTCTGCTCTTTTAGCTCCATTTGTTTGTATATCAAACACCCCAGTGCGTATAGAAAATGGCTGATAGCTTGATCCTGTGCGATCATAAGAGCGAATTATTGAACCAGAACTGTACGAAAGTTCCATTCCCGCACCAGAAGCTGGGAATGTAGCACCGCCAGTAATCTGTACTGTATTTGTAGCCTTAGCAGTCCCATCCACAGTCAGCCCATCGCTGGTCAAAGTACCCGTGATGTCTACGCCTGTGTTGGTGGTGGCGAGTTTTATTGAATTGTCATATCTTATACTTACAGCGCCGTTAGTTGCCGCTTGTAGAAAATACTCTGAATTACTAGAGGATAATAATGCAAGATTATTTGCGTATATTAATAAATCACCATCGCCTTGTTCATTTATAATACTATTAGACCCATCATGGTAAATCTGTAAGTCAGACCCTGCACCGAAGATGGCTTTGGCATTATCTGCAAAAGTTAGTGCATTAGCACTTGTGTCCCAAGTCATGTCATAGGATGCACCGTTAAATACGACATCACCATCAGACTTGACACGCATACGTTCTGTAGCTGCACCAGTAGTATTAGTTTTAAATACAAGGGCAGTAGAGTTAGTAGAACTATCAAATGTATCTTCTGCCAATGCTTCAATAGATGCACCAACAAGTATAGCATCTGTACCACTAGCTTCATCAGGAGCACTAAACTCAATCTTACCTAATACATTAGTTGCTTCAATGGTAGTGTCTGATGTTTGCAACGAAAGCACATAACCAGAGCCTGTCTTACCGATAGTGTTTTGTGAGAAGGAAACAACACCACCAGAAGAAATAGCAATGGCATCACCATCTGATGCAGAACCAATTGTACCTGCATTGTCAATCTTAATGCTACCTATTGTTGCTACACCATCAAGGAACATATCCTTAAATAAAAGACCACTTGTACCAATATCTAGTGTATTGGTGGTCTTAGGTTTAATTTCAGTGGCACTTGCTACAAAGTCTTGAACAGGACCAAGAACAGTAATAGGACCACCTTCTGCAGATGTGCCATCATGTGTATGACCACTCGTACCAAAGGCACTTTCAATTGCGTCAAATTCACCATCTAAGTCTGCAGCATTGATAATGTTGCCATCAGCAATGTTATTAGACGTGTCATTCCTAGTATAACCTGTCCCCATTTTTATTTACCTTCTCGTGTTTGTACCAAATTCTATTGTAATTGCGTCAAGAGAAAATGGTGGGTCTGTACTGTCTGATTCAAACTGTATAGACCCTGTAAATCCTGATCCAATTAATTGTGTTTCAAAAAGAGTTAAAAGTTTAGTGCTATATACAGCAGATGATCCAAATGTTGCTGTACCATAAAATGCAACTTGTCCTGTATTATTATCAAAGTCTATTTCAGTTGGCTGTATACTATCTTTTTGGTCAAAGTCTAATTTAAGACTCATATCAAATGATACACTACCTTGTGGATCTGTATACAAAAATGCTTTATAAAATGTTTTACGAACTCGTGGATCATTGATTGGCATAAACGGTGTAGAAAATGTAGTTTGTATATTAGCCCCATCAAAACTATTACCGTCTTCCATTTGATACAGATAGCCATCGTCATTACCAAATACAATTGTTTCTGTGTTTTGATAAAACCTACTGTCTGCTACATAAGCCCTGATACCACGAAGTTCAGCCCAAGCCATTCCTTCGCCACCTTGACCTGAAAATTGTGTGCCTAGTATGCCCTGAGCATTTTCCTGCGTAATATTAGTGTTATATCCTAACAACCTATATTGTGATTTACCACGAATAACTACACTTGCAAAAGATGTGTTTGTCGAAATAAAACTTGTTGTTTCTTTTTGTATTGATTTAGATACATTACCAAGCCCAAAGTCACCAATACGATCTGTGCCACTTAGTAATCTTAGACCGTCTGGCCCTAAGAACATTATATCGCCACCAACCTCTTGTATTGTGTCAGTGTCTACACATCCAATGTCTAATGTTATTGGTTGTAGGTTAAAGTCTGAAATAGTATTACCGACAAGCTGCATTATAGATGTTTCGGTAAATATAATTAACTGCTGTCTAAATACAATCAGACCTGTTATTGTTGCTCCTAAAGATATTGTACCAGATCCTGCAGCCGCTGTAAAGTCATTATCTGTGTATGGAGCAGTAAAAGTTAATAAATTACTTTTACCAAAGAACAGTTGGTTTTTAAAGTTGACTACAAAACTTGCACCATTAACATCTGTAGGGGCATCATTCAGTGCAGTAAACGTACTGTTATCATATAATGCAGGAACATTAGTGCCATCTACTATGGCTATTTTTTCTGTTCCTGTATAGTTATACCTTGCAAATCTAGTTTTACCAGCACTTTCTCGTGACGTACTTAAAAAAGTTATTGCGGCATCATCTGCTGGTGAACTATCTAATGCAGGGTTAATTGCTAATGTAGCATCATCATCAGTGAGACTAGCATCTGCAGTTACAGTATATACAAGATCAACACCAGCAATTTTAAATACATCACCTGCTTGAGGAGCTGCAGTTAAACCATCAACAATAAGACTTGAGCCAGTTTGTGATGCACCATTTACAAGCACAGTACCATAACTAGGCACGTTAATATGTGTTATTGTACTAGAAGATACTTTAAAAAGATCATCGTTTTTAGCAACAACAACTCTATCTAAGAATACACCACAACCAAGCATAAGATAATTACTTGTTGTTGTGGCAAATGTAACTGCTGCTGCATTTGCAGGAGAACTATCTAAAGCACCTGTAAGTGTTAGTGTAGCTCTATTATTTGTAGCATCGTATGATACACCACCAGATGCAATAGTATATGTACCTGTTACACCTGTTATTGTAAGTGTATCACCTGCTTCTGGTGTTTGATGTATATTACCTATAATAAGCGTAGTGCCAGACTGACTAGCTCCATGTACTACAGGAGCACCATACGGTGGTATAATACTATTGTTGTATTTACTATACCCTTCAATTCTACGATAGCCACCTTCAATAGAGGGTTCAAAGTTTCTAAGAGTCCTTGCAGATCCTGGTGCATTAATACCTTGCTGCAAAGGACTCATATTAGTAACAAGTCCACCCTTAAATTCTATAGGGTATGTTTGACGAGTTGTTGGCATGTATTAAGAAACCCTAATAGTATTAAAGGAAGTATTTGTCTGATTTATTACTGGTGATCTTAAATAATCATAACGATTAACATACAAGCTACGCATACTTTTTATCTCGTCTAAATATTTAGCTTGCATAACTTGTGCTTCTTGTGTTTCTCCACGAAACATATATGCATAGTGCATTGCACCATCTACAATAATGTAACGAAACTGTTCGGGTATAGATGGTACGTCAGTATCGTTAGATAAATCTACAGGCAATCTATAATATTCATATACTAGTTCATATGCTTTATCGGGTGTTTTAGATAAACCAAACTCTGAACTAGGGGTTCTAAAAACAAAATCAGGTAAACCACGTATTGTAGTAGATGTATTATATTCAGCGTCTACGTAACCTTCTAAGTATTCTTCGTAAGACATTATCCTTAATTTTTTAGTTTCGTTACCAAGAGTATCATTTCGTTTAATGCGAAAACTATCAAAGTCTAAAGTTTTTGCATCTGAAGGATATGCATAACGTGTAATACCTGCAGTTAGTGTTTCTGTTGTTTCTACGTGATTAAAAGGCCATTCATATTCATGTTGATTAATGTAACGTATAGAAGAATTAACGGCATCTTTAACCATGCCGTACTCACCTTTAGCGGTTGCAAAGTTACTAGACGTTAGCTCAACTTCATTAAGTCTTTTGTTTATATCGTTAACAAGACCAATATAATCATATGCCATATTAACGTTCCTTTACTTTTAATTTAATAGTTCGTTCTGCAATTCTGTTTGTTGGACCGAAAGTAATACGACATGTAAATGTATACTCTACATTGTTTTGCCCGCCAGCAAGGTTTATAGTTGCAACAGTTCCCGTATTTGTTTGGGATATATTTTGCATATTATCTGTTGTTGCACTGCCTGAAGCAGTTGTAAAGGTTTCACCTGTGTTTATTTGTGTTTTTGTGTCATACAATGTAGACTGTATAAACCAAGTTACAGCAGTGATTGTTGGGGGTGTGGCTGTACCATCGTCAAGAAATCGTGACCAATCCACACTATAATCTAACTGTTCATCTGGGTCTTTATTGGGCCACCGAAAACTCATCTTTAATCCTAACCTACACGTATGGTTCTATCTAAAGCAGTTGTTTCTCTTTTAGGAAGAACTACTCTATTTTCTTTTTGAACTATTATAGTTCTTTCTTTTGTAGTTGTAGTTGTTGCACCATCTATATAAACTAAACGTTGCTCTGTTCTCACTCTTATTGTTCTATCAAATGCTGTAGACATTATGCTGCCCTTGGTAATATGACTGTACGTCTACGGCTATAGTTTTCAGCATATAAATTAAAGTTTGTTTGAACACCTGTTGAAGTTATATTTCCTAGTGCACTTGTAGCTGAAACTGATGTTAAAGGTTCTAAAATATTTACAGTTAAGGTATTTATTGCACCTGTTGCAAATACGCTTGATAAACTTTCACTTGTTTTTGGTTCTATTGTACCAAGTGCTGTAGTACCTTGAACACCTGTTAAACTTACTGAAAAACTAACAACTGGTTGTACTGTGTTGACAGAACCCGTAGCAGATACACCTGTAATATCTTCTTGGATATTTACAGATATAGAACCTATTTCACCTGTAGCAGATACACTACTTAGTGCTTCGTCTACTTTTTCTTCTACAGTGTTTACTGCACCAGTAGCTAAAACACCAGATACTTTAACTGTTATTTTAGGTTCAACGGTTCCTATAGAACCTGTAGCACTTACACTGTTAAGAACCTCAGTTGGTTTTTCTTCTACAGTGTTTACTATGCCTGTAGCAAACACACCTGTTAATGTAACTGTGTTGCTAATTGCAACGGTGTTTATAACACCTGTAGCTGATACACTATTTAATTTTTCAGCCACATTAACGGTAACTGTATTTATGTTACCTGTTGCAGATACACTGAGAAGTCTCTCAGATATATCTACCTCAAAACCACCAGCACTTACAGATTCAATAGCACCTGTAGCACTTACTCCTGTTAAAGATACGTTAGGAGCTACTCTTCCGTAAGAAGCAGAGCCATACCGCCCTGAACCATATATAGCATCGGAAGAGTCGTAGAACGACATAATTTACCTCTTAGGCAATACGAATTACTGCATTAGATGCATCTGCTGCTGGGAACTCAATTGTTAAATCACCTGCTGTAGCACTAACAGTACCACCAAAATCAATTACACAAATAGCTTTGTTAGAAGCTGATGAGTTATAAATAATACAACCATCTGCCGATGTAGTTACGTTTGAAAATACTTCGTCAGTAAAATCAACAATAGCAGTAGTACCATCCGTAGAGATAGTAGCACCATCTAAATTCTGACCACCTGCAGTATAGTTTGTTCCAGATGCTTCATCAGAATTTCCTGTTACATCTGAGTAATTTGTTGTTGCTACACCATACGTACCTGATGGTGAGGCTTTAATTAGTGCAAGTTTTAATGTGTGGGTATCCAAATCATGAGTACCGCCAAGAAGCTCTTGTTTAAAACTTGTGCACATTGCTGTTGTAATAGCCATGTTTGGATTTCCTCTTTAAAAGTCTACACAGTATTCCATTCTAGTTGTTTCTAGAACTGTGTCTTTATCTTGCCAAGTTGGAACGTAAACACATTCTATTTGTGTGTACCCATTTTCTTTAGCATAGTTAAATCTATTATTTCCTATAGCACAACGATACTTTAAATTTGTGTCTACAAGTTTGTTAGGGTCTTGTCTGTGTGGTTGCTCTTGGCAATAAACTAAAAAAGTTTCTTGTGTCCAAACTATAGGAGGCCAAAGCATTCCATTGTCATCTAGTGATTTCTTTATAGCAGCTAAAAAGTTTCTATCTAATAAAGCAGCTTCATCCATTTGTGAATAGACTTCACTTATGTTGAATACCCTAACGTCCCAATCAGATAATTTATTTTTAGCCTTGAGTATCATTTAGATGTGCTAAAGGGGCCACTCGAAAGCAGCCCCTAAAGTTTGTTTATGCTAGTAGATCACGATCCACTTCAGCAGCTGCTCCTGTAGCACCCATAGGGGCATACACTACAAAGAACTTAAACGAACCTGCTGAAGGTGCGTTTGATGCTGCAAGCAATGCAGTAAATGTTGTAGATGCAGTAGTAACATTTGTGATGCCGTTTACTGTAGTAGTAGAAGCACCCAAAGTTTTTGCACCATTGATGTCTGCTGTTCCCAGCATATCGGTGTCACCACCTGTTACACCAAAGCTTACTGCGTTAGCACCACCAATAGTGGCGGCTGCAGTACACTCAGCACCAGCGGCAAGGATTACACAGTTATCTGGAACCGTACCGATGTCGTGAGTTGAACTAGTAGTAAGAGAACCGTGAGCAATCTCAGCGGTCTCAATGCGAGTTACGGATTGTAAAGCCATTGTATATTCTCCCCCTACGCTGCGTTATATTTGGCAGTAACGATACCTTCAGGACGAAGGATCTTACGACCATATAGATGCATACCACGAACGATATCAGCAAAGCTGTCTGGATCACGGTAAGTTTCAGTCTTGTTGATTTGCTCCGCAGTTGCGACAGCAGAATCATGACCTGCAACAATAGCACCATAGTTAGTGTTTTGGTTAGCAGTACCAGTTGTACCTGGTCCTGTACCGACTGCTGGTAGGTTGCTTGAAGTGTATACACGGAAGCCGTGGAAGTTATTCAAGACAAGACCGTTACGTAGTCCACCTGATTCACCGAAGTCTGCGTTGAAAAGACGTGAGTCTTCATCACGTAGAATCTCCATGAATACTGGATCAACTACAAGCCACCGTCCATCTTTATCAACTTGTTGTTGATCAAGCAGACGAGCCATACGAGCTACAACCATTGCTGGTGAAGCTGTGGCTGTTGGCAGAGCTGTTGCACCTGGCAAACGAGCTGCTACTGGGATCGAGTGATCACCAGCAGAAGTTGTTGTGATGTTGCCAAAGTCACCTTTTTTCAGTTTCATGCTTGAAAGCAATTCGTCTGAACCTGCGGTTGAAACAGCTTTTGTACCGTTTACTTGGTCGTTTACAGCATCAGCTGCAGCATGTAGTGCAGACTGTTTGTATCCTGCCAAGTAACCTAATACTTCTTGGTCATACTGATCTGACAAGCGATATGCTGCACGGTTAGTAGCCAAGTCCATGAAGTTCACATGTGAGTGAGCTTCTTCAATGTCGTCGATTTTAAAAGCAAAGTAGTTCGCTTTATCTACGACAAGAGAGAAATCTTCATCGTCAAGATCTTGTGCTGTGATTTGTGTGCCACGTGCATAAGAGCTAACTGAGATTTCAGGTTCTTTGATAATCTTAACGGTATCACCTTGAGCAGCGATCTCGCCAAAATAATCTGAGTTAGTAATGTCACCTGCAACCGTAGACTTACGGAAAGCAAGCTGAACTTTTTTGGAGTAAATTACGGAACTAAAATTACCGTTTGGTAAGTTACCGTATCCTCCAGCACTTGTAAAAGCCATGATAAATCCTCCTGATATTTGGCTTCGAGTTACAAAGCTAAACACCGACAAGAGGCTGTTCGTTTTCTAGGGTGCGTATTTTATCTAGTTGGCCTACCAGATAATTAACGGGCCTGTACTTGAGCAGGTAGTTCTTATTAGTTTTAGACTTTCGGAAATTGAGTTGAGACAAAAGGTAGTCGTTAAGAGGCTTTTGTCTCTATGCTCATAGTTATACTGCTGATTTCTTTATTGTCAACAGTTTATCTGGCTTTGCCAGAAACATCGTATATAAATTTGCCAGAACGGATGGCTTTATTAATTTCATCCGCCCTTTGTTCAAATTCTTTATCAGACATCCTCGAAACATCTGATTCACGAATTGCGTCATTAGCATCAGTTACATCTACTTGTGTTTTACTACGTTTAGTTACTGTAGTAGCTGCTGCTTTTGTTTGTTCTTTCTTTGCTGCAGGTGTTAAACCTTTGTCTGATTTATACAAATCAATAACTCGTACTACAGATTTAGGATCGTCTGAGTTTTCGTACAGTGCATCTTGCACCCACTTAGGCTGCTCATCAGCCCAATCATGAAACTCATCTGATGCACGTAACGTATCAAAGTCTTTATGTGACTTACGAATTACGTTCTCTGCTTTTACACGAGAGGCTTCTGCATGGGCATCATCTAATTCTTTAAGTCTACCCTCAGCTTTAGACAACATTTCTTGTGCTTTCTTTGCGGCAATTGTTTCTACAATACCAGCTACATCAGGATACTTCTTAGCCCACTTTTCAATATCTTCATTAGACTTTGGTGGAACAATGTTTTCACCTTTCATGCGTTCTTCTAACGCAGACAGTCTTTCTTTCCACTCTTTTTCTTTATCATTCATATGGCGACGAAGATCACCATAACGTTTCTTAAACGATTTCTCTTCACGGCTCAGGTTTGAGTCGTCTTCCGATGCTTCGGATTCCGCTTTGGCTTCTTCTTGTTTGGTATTATCTGCATCCGATACTTCGGCTGTCTCAGATCCTTCGCCATCGGATTCTTGTTCCTCGACTTTTTCACCACGAGCCTCTGCTTCTAAACGAGCAATCTCTGCTTCTTCTTGTTCAATACGCTGACGTTTGCGTTCATAGTTGTAACCACGGTCAACAAAACCCGCAGTCTTAGTTGGTTCGACTTCTGCTAATTCAGGCATTTATTTCTCCTTATGTTGGGGCCAGCTGCGCTGGGTAGCCTTATTGCCTATCTTGATCCTAAGCCACCACGCTTGGGATTAATCTTTGTCGGTTGTCCTACTGTAATTGCTTTACCTAATTCTGGTCCAACAAGTTTTGTTAAGACATTTCCTACTGGTGTACCTATTATACGCCTTACAGTTTCTTTTTCTTCTTCAGAAAGATCACTATGACGTTTTGCTATAATATTCTTATATTCGTCTAGTTCCATAGTTTACCCTCTAATACTAACAGCTCTTTTCCAGCAAACGTAGGATAGTCTACTACTTTGTAACGTTTAAACTGTGAACCAAAAAGCCCTATAATAAGGTTTTTGTGAGGGGATATACAATGGTATTTATCACCTGTACTTGGTTCTACATAAGACCATTGCAATGCATCGAAACTAAACTGACCACCCATAGGTTCTGGGCTACTCATTGGTATCTTATCAAACAACTTCCAATTATTATGATAAGACAGTATTATAGATCCATGCTTTGCAGTGAGGTCTATCATTTTCTGAAAAAAGTCTAGTACCTTTTCCAAAGATGGTTGGTGTGAATAACCAAACCAAAAGTTTGTTACTAAGTCAAATTTCTTTTTAGTTCTCCAACTTAGTATGTTTGCAACAGAATAATCTACGTCATACTCTGTATTTTCTTTATGTTGATCTATCATCAACTTAGATTTATCAACACCTAACCTTTTAAAGTTACCAGAAGCTTTTCGCAAATGATAACCAGTACCACAGGCAACATCGCACCAAGATTCGTGGTTGTAGTAATCCATTACCCTTTCTATAACTGTTATTTCAAAATTAATATCAGCTTTTTGATTTGGGTGATGAATGTACCTTTCTTCGTATATCTCTACTAGGTTAGGGTTGTCATATGGTTCTTTAGACAACTTCTCCATTTTCCCTTATAAACTTGGTGTCACCACCTACTACGTCAAAAACTTTCATCCAAAAGTTCTTTAACGGAGAGTATATCACACCATGTTTGTTTTGTCCATAGTAATATTTACCATAAGACACAAGGGGATCTGCAAATAGTTTTGTGATAATCCACTTAAATGTTTTTGACTTACGCATTAGTGGTACAAGTACTTCAGCCATACGATAGTATCCACGACGATTGCGATCAGTCATGTACTCATCACGGTATCTACGTACTACTTCATCCATAGTACCATCACCATAGCGAGCTTCTAGCATAATAAAGCAGCATCCACCGCCTCCTCCACTAGAGGAACTACTAGAAGAACCACCTCCGCCGCCGCTAGAAGAACTGCTAGAACTGCTGCTAGAACTACTGCCACTACCTGTATATCCGTCAGCAGTTTCTGCCTTAACAATTTTACCGCCAATATTTACGGTAGCACCAACTCCCTCTGCATCAATTGCATCATAATAGTTATCATAGGTTGGGATACTACTACTACCAGAAGAGCTGCTACTAGAGGAACCTCCTCCTCCACTGCTTGAGGAACCTCCTCCTCCACTGCTTGAGGAACCTCCTCCTCCACCAGAAGAACTGCTGCTAGAAGAACCACCACCATATCCACCACTATCTGGTGGGGCAGAAGGATCAAATCCAGGGCCATCATCATAATCAGGAAGTGTAGAAGTTGTTGTTGGTGGCAATGCAGATATAGGATCATTTATAATAGAGTCAATCAAATCGTCATTATCTGACGGTTTAAGGGTCATTCCTGGACCGTCATCATCGTCATCATTATTATTATTACCATAACCACCACTTTCTGGAGGTGCAGATATATCAAATCCTGGTCCAAAATCTGGCTCCGTGTCGTAATTACCATAACCACCACTTTCTGGAGGTGCAGATATATCAAACCCTGGACCATCGTCATCGTCATCATTATTATTACCATAACCACCACTTGCTGGAGGAGCTGATATATCAAATCCTGGTCCATCGTCATCGTCATCGTCATCAATCGGAGGTAAGAAATCTTCTGGGTTAGTTATAACATCATTAATAAAATCTGCATTATCTGGTGGTATAATTGTTACGTTATCATCAAAGTAACCACCCGTATCTGGAGGAGCAGAAGGATCAAACCCAGGACCAGTACCACCTCCAGTACCATCTCCAGTACCACCTCCAGTACCATCTCCAGTACCACCTCCAGTACCATCTCCAGTACCACCTCCAGAGCCACCACCAGAGCCACCACCATCATCACTACCAGATCCTGGTCTTAATTTAGGTTTTATTGCACCAATATCATACTTAGTTGGGTCGTAAGTATATTTAACAGCACCACTAGTTGGATCATATACTGCAATAATACCCTTACTTGGATCAGAAGCTGTTTTTTCTAAATGTTTAATAAAGTCTTCTTGACTATCAAAAATATTTTTACCGTTAGGATCTTTAGCAGTAGCACTTAACGCCCAATCAATTTGAGTAGAGTTAATCTGTTTAGCAAACTGATCACCATTAATAAATGCGTCTGGTAAAATACCCAATCCATTTTGTTTAATGTACTTTTCACGCTGTGCTGTTAAATCATCTAAAAGTTTTTTCTGCTCATCATAATTAGGGTTAGAATCTTTTGTACCAAGATTTTCAGTCAGTACGATAATGTTACCAGCTACTTGTGCTGCCGTAGTTGCCTGTTGGAACTTACCAATAGCACCACCTGACAAAAGTTTTTCAATGAAGTTTCTATTATCTGGGTCCATTGCATCTTGAGACCCCTTGATAATATCTTCAAAAGTTTCTGTACCGTCACCCTTATAACCATAATCTTCCATCCAAGCATTACGTTGCTCGTCAGTAACTTCGGGTGTATCTGGTCCACCATCGTCATCACTACTAGGTCTAGAGATAGACTCATCTAATCCACAACCAGATGCAACAAGGGTATCATATCTGTCTTGGTCTGCAGGTAGTTGTAAGGTATTAATAGATCCATCAGGACAATGCAGTGTTACTGTTGTTTGGTCACTAGTACCACCACCTCCACCAGTAGGAGCAGGGGCAGGGGTCTCCCAACTAAAAGCACCTCTGTATGTTGATGGTGTTGTAACACCTACTTCAGCTTCTGTACCGCCTGGATAGTAACTTCCATCACCACCTTCGTCATAACCTTTAGGTTGTTGGTACATATTAGATTGTTGTGCATAAGGATCAGCTGGTGGCATCTGTTGGGTCATCATTCCACCCATAGCTGCACCTACCATGCTTTGCATTGCATTAACTTCGTCTTTTGAAAATCCAGTTGCTTGTGGTCCACCTGCAGGGACAGGCTGTCCGCCAATACGACCATTAGCAGCCATATCGTTTAGACCGCCTTTACCTTGGTTACGCAGATCTTCAAAGAACTTTACTCCATAATAACGAACAATATCAGCAGGAACAACGTATTCACCATCAGACAATTGCGCTGGGATGTCGTCACGTACTTCGTTTGCGTTAGAGCCTACAGGAACATTATTGCCCGATACAGGATCTACTTGTTGTCCATCTGTCTTAAGGCCACCTTGTGGCGGCATCATATTGTTCCGCATGTTATTTACCCCCTGCGAATATTTCGTTCATTTGTTTATCTACTGCTCCACCCTTAGAGTATCTTTTTACACCCATAGCACCAAAACCCTGTAACTCTTTATCTATACCGAGGGCATACCTAACAAAATTAATACCACCTTCGGCATACCTTGATACTTCTTTGTCGTCCATAGTTTCAAAGGTAGACTTAAGTTTTTTAGAAAGCTTTTCAGTTTTACTATCAGGTTTAGTTTTAGCGTACTCTCTGGCAGTCTCCATCTTTTTTCTTTCAGATATTTCTGAAGTTAATCTTGGTTGGTCTTTACCATAAGTTGGTCTTGCTCTTAAACCTACTGCACCAGCCTCTACTTCAGAAGCTGTTTGCATATATGTTTTAAAACTTTCTGCCTCAAGTTCCCTCATCAACTCTGCCATTTTTTTAGCTGTTTTAGGATTTGAGTAACGATCTCCAGAAGCTGATGAAACAAGAGTTAGCCCATCAGCATCCTCTTTAAAAAGTTTTACCATCTTATCCCTAAGTTTAATAGCTCTAGGGCTTTTAGCTAAGGCAGTTTCTTTATAGGCCTGATTAAATCTACTTGTCTCTGTAATAGCTTTAGTATATCCAGTTGGATTACCGCCTAATTGTTGTAAGCCAACTTTAAGAGCATCTTGATGTTGAGCTGCATGTTGCAGTTCATGAAAAAACGTATCCCTAAAAGCAGAGCTGTTAATATTATCAATACCCCTGTGTTCTGGACCAACTACAATTGAACCATAACTTCCCTTAGATGGATCAAAATGAGCGCCTGTTTTTAATTCAGGATCTATATAAAATGCAACATGTTTTAAGTCAGGATACTCTTCAAAAAGTTTTTTGTGGGTTGGTATTAAATTTCCAACTCGTACTGGTCTTTTTTCAGTAGCTTCTAAATAAGTTATATATCCATCATTTTCTTTTATTATAATACCTTTGTCTGGTATTTCAAATTTAAAAGGGCTTTTTGGTTTTTGGTTAGGTCTTGGTCCTAAGTAATCTTCTGGAGATCCTGTCTCAACTCTGCCTGTTATTTCTTCAATTTGTCTAGGACTATAACCTCTGGCTTTTAAATCCTCAGCTTTATATAATGCCCTGTTATCATAACTCTTAGCACCTGGGCCAGCAAGTATCTTTTGTGCAGCAATACTTTCCGCATCTGGACCTTTGAGTGCCTCTAAAGTTTTATCTATTTTTCTAGTACCACCAAACCTTTTAGCACCAGCTCTGATTGCATCAATAGCTACTTTATCTAATCCAGGAATTAGACCAATAACTTCTGCGCCACCCATTAACCCAACTTTATAATAATCTGGATTTTCTTTTTTAAGTTCTTCTCTAATGTCGTTTATTCCGAACACAGTTCCTGCAGGAGTAAACTCTATGCCAACTTCAGCTGCCTTAACACTGGATGGTTTCTGTCTTCTATATCTACCAGTAAGTGGGCTGGTAATCATATTCATAAAACTAGATAAACCGCCCTCGTTAAAAACACCATGTTGGTTAGGGCTTGTTAAATAGTCTAGGAAGTCTTTACCTTTTTCAATGTAAGGTTCTGCTCTTCTTTCTATTGGTCCTTTGGGTTCTGGTTCCTCTTGCATCGGGAACTCTTCTGGAAAACCTTTCTTTGCAGCTTCTGGATTAAACATCGTACTAGAACGCCACTTCGCATACTCAACTGCTTTCTCTTGGCTACTAAATACAGGAAGCTCTTCACCAGTAATAAAGTCAACAGGCCCACCCTTACTAAGTTTGTTCCTAACTTGAACTGTTCTTTTAAACACCTCTTCGTCAGAAAGTCTTTTACCTTGACCATCTATTGTAGGCAAAGTAGCCCAACCAGTACCCCAAGGAACAGTAGTTGTAACCTCAGAATAACTAGTGCCTTTTTTACCAGTAACCTCCCCAGTATGATCTACCCAAACTGGTCTACCTCTTACGGTAAGCCTTTTTGTTTTAGATCTTGGACGTATCTTGGGTCTAGGACTCTGCTCCATTTATTTTATCTCGCAATTTTAAAAGGCTACGAAGAGCACGTATTTCACCTTGAAGTCGGTAGACCTCATCAAGTTCTCTGGATTGCTCAAGAGCTACATGAGTAAAAGCAATCCTTGATGCTATTTCTTCTATGTAAGGTGTGTAAAACTCTGGGTTATTTACAAAAGGTTTTAATGTATTGTTCACGACTAGCTTCATTGCATTGTAGGTTCACCACCAGTATTGCCTGAGAAGCCCTGTTCTCCTGGCTGAGGTGCTGTTCCAGTTCCTATAGTACCACCCCCTGCACCACTCGTATCCTGTACTTGTGCACCAGCAGGAGCGCCCTGTGCACCTTCTTGAGGTGGAGCACCCTCTGGACCAGGAACTCCTGGTTGTGGTTCAGGTGGATTTGCTTCTCGGAATTGTTTTAGTATTTCAGCTTGTATAGCTGCTTCTGACATGTTGTTGCCAACCTTGTCTGGATCAAGATCCATAGACTTAGCAATCTCACGAACAATATAATCCATACGTGCAAACGGTGCAAGAGCTGGGTTGGATACGACCTGCATAAATTGCATCAAGCGTTGGCTACGTACTTCGTTAGCCATCAAGCTTTCTGTACCACGAGCTTTAACTTCAAGATCACCCTTAACTTCTTTATCGTAGTCAAACTGCATATTAAAGTTAAAGAATGCTTTACCTAGTGGAGCTAGTAAATAGTCGTCAATGTTTTTAACTACATTACGGATAGAGCCGTTGGCAGCAGACATGAGCATAGAAATACCAGAAGCAGTACGACCCACTCCCGATACGCCTGTCTGACCATGAGCGAAAGATGGGAAGCCAGTTGATTCATCTGCTAGTACCCTTGCCTTATCAAACATCTGCATGTTTTCATTTGATACGTTGGGGAACTTAGTGCCGAAGATGGCTTGACCAGGTGCCCCTCCCTGTCTCCGAAACACTTTGCCTGGATACACGGAGAGGTCTTGCCCTGGGACGAGGTTAGTCTCGTCTATCTCAATAAGCAAGTTGCCAGATAAGGCAGCGTTATCAACTGCCATACGCATAAAACCATTCATAAGTGTTTGGGTATCGTCCATATTTTCTGCAATACCAACACCAAAAATACTGTAAGGATTCATTTCATAAGGTGCAGCAAAGTACGGTATGTACGCTGGAGTAAACGGATTCATTACAAGTCGTAGTACTTGGCTATTACAGATCCATGCATTTACACTAACTTGCTCAGAGTCTTTTAACTCTTCTGGTATTTCTACACCTTGTTTTTCGATAATCTCTGTATCAACAAAACCCCAGAACTCTAGAACTTCAAAACGATCTGCGTGGTCTTGTTCGGTGTTGTCTTCCATGACATGTTCCCACCACTCTTTGTTATAGCTTTCGCCAAGAGATAGTGCATTGTCAATTGCATTCTCACGGAAGTACGGACGGTTCTTCAAAGAACGTAGTTGTGAGCGTGACATCTTGTGCCGTTCAACTACATACTCTGCTTCTTCCATTGTAGCTGCATCTGGGTCTGGATAAAAGTTCCAGATAGATACAGACGATGTTTGTGGAATTGTTTTAAATACTGGTGAGTATTCTCCCTCGTCATTCCAATTAGGGTATTCTTTATCTACTGCAAACGGACCCTTCATGATACCTGTACCAAACAGGGCAGACTCAAAAGCTGCAGCACGTAGGTGTTTCTTTGCGTGAGATTCTTCTAGCTGATCATGAATTTTCTTTTCCATTTTCTTTGCAGCAACTTCTGCAGGATATATGTGTACAGATGTTGGACTACCATTAATTCCAGGTTTTACATCGTCCATGACTGGAGCAAGTTTTGCTTTCATAGCACCAAGACGTTCTTGATATTCTTGGTATGTTTCACCTGGAAGTAGCTCTTCCATTGTGTCTGGCTGTTCAGCTACAGCTTTACGTATCTCTGGGTTTGTTTCAAAGTTTACTACTTCCTCAATACCTTCGGGAAGTTTAGTAGGATCAATAGTAATTGGAAACTTATTGCCACCGAACAACACATCAGCAATTTGTCCATAAGCTGCTAGTACTTTCGTCTTAGTAACCTTAACAAATACTTGAGATCGTTCTGTAGAAGTAAATTGTACATCTGGTCCGTATATACCACGGTAGTTACGGTAAGCTTGAATCCAACGTTCTTCATCAAGTTGTCTTGCCGTTTCAGCTTTAGCATATTTTTCTTTTACAAACTGAACAATCTCACCAGCTTGTGGATCATGGTACAAATCTTTTTCTACATCTTCAATTGAAGAAGACGTTTCATCGTCCATCATCATTTCGTTTTCAAAGATTTCATCTTCTTCCATACTAGTTCCTTAATAACCAAACGTTGAATCTGACGCTTGAAAGCCAGATCTTTGGGTGCTGGCATCAAAATCAAATATGCTGCTACGTGGTCTAGTCATTATACCATAACGTAAAGCATCATACAAGTGATCTTCTGCTTTTGTGTCCACATCTTCTGGATTATTTTTATCCAGTGGTATGGACGGTAGTTGTGAGATTACATTAGTGCAGCTGTTAAAAAATACTAGTCTGGGTTCTTCAGTAAATTCATCCACTTGTAATCTTCTATGTAATTCGTTTTTACCCGATACACGAGAACCTTTAGATCTGTCAGAGGGTCTCCAACGACAACCCTTCATAATCATTTGTTCAGCCAATGATGGGCCAGTATCACCACGATTATGCCATAAACTAGAATCGAGAACACCATACCGTATCTTCTCTTCACTCTCTATTTCAAGTATCATATCAGCTAAATCTGTTGCTGTAACCTTAGATACATAGAGTTCTCTATAGACTACCAGCTGTTCTGCTGGGGTTACTGCCATCCATACGACACCAGTATAAGATCCATATCCGTAGTCGCAAGCTCTAAACCTTACCCAACTTTTTGGAATGTCGTAAGGTTCTATTACGTGTATGTTACGGTTAAACTCAGGAAATGCTGCCCCCTCGTTTATATCCCAATCACCCTCTAGTAACTGTCTACGTTGATGTTCTGGAAGAGAAAGCAGGTTTGCTTCATACATCCCATCCTCAGCTAGGTAAGGATTATCGAATAGGGTAGCAGGTATGAACCTACGTTTAAATAGTGGCTCACCCTCTCTCGAATGTCCTTTCGGCCAAGAAATAATTTCACCGCTGTCTGTGTCTGTCGCCCAAAAATCTTCATTAGGTATACTAGGATCTATAAATGTTTTCTTTACCCATTGGTGGCCAGGACCACCTGGGTTACTTGTTGCCCTCATATACAAGGGTAGCCCACTAGCTTTGGTTGTACGAAGACGTGACCTCATATAGTTCCAAGGATAGGGTGTAGGCCATTGCGTTAATTCGTCAAAACCAATCCAGTTAAATGCTTGTCCTTGATAGCGCATGACATCATCATCACGATCAAGGTAAGACATCCAGAGTGTAGCTCCACTAGGGGCTACCCAAGTTTTATCTCGTTCCATAAACTTGATACCAGGAATTGCTTTGGGATATAACTGTTTAGAAACAGAGATAAGCTCTCTAAGCTCTTCAGTGCTTCTACGTACAAGCAACATTCGAGCATTTGGATTGTTCAGGTATCTAACAGGATCGGCAATCATTGCGTATGACTTACCGCCACCTGCAGATCCTCCGTATAAGACCTCCTGTTCTGTTGATGCTAGGAAATCTGTCTGTGGACCAGGGTTAGGTTCAAAGATTATTTCTCTTTGTACCTGCTCTACTTCAACTGGCTCGGGCTTCGGAGTTGCTGGTGTCAACTCTACTTCTTGCACCGAGTCTTTGGGCTTCGAGCTTTTCCGCCTTTTCTGCTGCCTCTTTGTACCTTTCGGCATAGAAACGTTGGACTGAAGCTTCTTTCTTACGCTTGTGCTCAAGTTTAACTCTCTTATATAAACCTACGTGGGAAAGGTATCTACCAGAAGTTTCACTTAACCAAGCAGCTACTTCTCTATAGCTATACTGCTTTAAATGTTTTTTAGCCTGTTCAAAAAGCTCTAGCTCTTCTGGAATTGGTTGTAGTATATCACAATCATCGGGGTCTTGTCTATAACCAAATGGCACAAACCTTCCGATTCTTACTATCGGTTTCCACTCCCATTCACCATCTTCTTTTTGAGGTTTAGGTAATTTCCAAGTCTTAGTTTTCATCTGCTTTCGGAGGCAAAATAAACAAAGGACTGTCTGCTTTAACTTCGACTTTTTCTGTTTTTACAAAGCCAGCTCTGTCAAGGAAGTCCTTAGCTGCTGCCATCTTCTCTTTATTGCCCAAGTCGGTAGGGGATCTCATTACTTGCATCATAGACCAAACAGCTTGAGGCCCACGAGTTGATATAAAATCACGAGTGCGTTCAGCTATCTCTTCTTTAAGAGGAGCCATAACAACAGTCGTAGATGTACCGTCAGCATACCCTGCCATCTTTAATGCAGCGACAGGGTTGCCTTCGGCTTCGTTAAACAATGCATCTAAAAATGCTTGTTGCTTTTCAGTGAGGTTTCTCGCCATATACTTTTTCTTTTATCTGTGACCTTCCAATACCAAGGTCGTTCAGTTCTTTATCACTTAACATCTGCAGTATTCTGTAATCTGCACGTCTTTGTTGATTTTCTTGAACAGCTTTACCTAAAGCTTTTAACCATCTTTTCATTGCACTACTCCTTTTTGTTTGTGCAGGAGTAGTTATATATATTTAGTTATAACATACTATTGTTAATATTGCAACCCCGTTATGTCCTATTTGGATTATAGAACTCCCTTACTGAGATAGTAACATCAAAAGTACCACCATCTTTTGAACAAACAATCTTATCACTTGCATGAAGATAGAAACGATTAGATGTAATTAAATGATAACTATCATTACCAGCTACAGAATGAGCTTTAGCTAGTTGGTGATAGGTGGTATCATCATTGTGATAAAACTCAATAGTAATTTTTTGACTAGATGTACCACCATTAGATGCAGCAAGATATTCAATTACTGCATCATGGTTAGCTGGACAAGTATACAAAACATCAGCGCTTGCACCTGCAGAAGTAGAGGAAACAGTAACACTTTCTGAAACTGTTTTGTATGCTATGTCTACCATTTACTTTTCGCCTTTTTCTGTAACAAACTCGTACAGTTTTTCTGCCTGAGCTTTTACTTCATCTGGTGTGTACATCTTTGGTACATAACGTTGCCAAGCCTCTAACGCTTGTTCTGCATTATCTTTATACTGTTCCATAATGCTGTAAGCTAGTTGCATTTGTGTATCATAACTTTTATCCATCATTTCTTTTGCCATAGATAAAATGTCAGTACGGATTTGATATGGATTACTCATGTGTGTGTCTCCTGTGTATTGTTACTTTTTATAAAGTTGTGTTTGGGAAAAGTCTTTAATTGCTTGCCCCATATTAAAGCCACCATTTTTTCTTTCATACTTGCTTTGATTGTTTTTAAACCAAGCATTAAATCTAGATGACTGACTTTTATTTTTAGGTGCTACTTTAGCTGGAGCTGCGTCGATAGCTTTTTTAACCATTCTGTTCAGCTCTGTAGTACTCATAGGTTTTTTGTTTGCTCTATCTACTTCTATCTTTTCGTCAAGTGTCATTACACCACGACGAGTTGGACCCTGAGCTTTGCCAGGTGTTTTCTTTGGGCGAGCTTTTGGTCTAGGTGAAGTAGTTGGTGCTTTCTTAAGATCTTCTGCATAAACAGCTGCCATTACTTTACCATCTTTATTGGTATAATAAAGTGACCCAGCTTTTTTAGCTGCAGCAATGCTTTTATATTTACCAGCATTCTTTTTAGCTTGGGTAGCAGTCATACCCTTTTCTTTTAGTTTATTGTTTAGGTATGTTCGTAATGATACAGCCATTGTATTATCCCTTACTTATACGTGTTCTTAGCAGTTTTTACGCCAGTATTCATTGTACCAGTAGATCTAACCATTCCACCTTGATTGTACATAGCTACCTTACCACCTTTAGCGTATGCTTTCTTCTTCATCATAGCACCACCTTTAGCGTAACCTTTTTTCTTAGCCATACCACCTTTATTCATAAAGCCCATTTTATTACGAACATCTTTAGGTAATGATGCAGCACCTTTGTTTGGAGCTGGTTTTAATCCACCTTTGGCGTAACCTTTTTTCATCATGCCGCCTTTAGCATAACCTTTCTTTTTCATTTTCATTGTTCTTCCTCACTGTATAAATTATTGAAAACTCTTTGTGTATTCCACACGTAGTCTACATCTTCTTTTGAATTGTACATATGCTGGTTTGGTTTAAAGTCTGGAGCACCTTCTCCTGTTTCAAACCAAGCTGGGTGAGTTACCCTCACTCTGTTATTGGGTAATGCAACAATGTTACCTGTGTATTCTCCAGCGTCTAGCAACTCCAGTACGTGAGACTGTTTGTGTTGTGCTGGGTCGTCTGCAACTTCACTGTCTGTATAATCTACAGTAAAGTAATACTTAGCTGGGTAAAACTCTCCATCTACCTTTGCAATCCAAGGCGCTGGGCTTGCACGTTCTAGTTTGTAAACACTGTGGTGGTGCGACATACAATCCCAAGGTTGTGCTAAATACGGTGGTAACTCTTCTGGCCAATCTTCTAGGGGGGTATCTGCCACCAAAGCTACAAGAGGTAATCTAGCCCACATCGCACCGCCATGTATATTGGGACCATCATCAAAGTCAGACTCGCAGCCTGTAAAAATAACTTGAAAGCTGAGAGTCCTGTTTGGCATAGTAGTGACGCCAATGACCATACAATGTAGGAACTCTCCATGATACTCTTCTAAGTTTTTTGTGTATTCTCTACGAACCCACGCTTTGAAATGCGGAATGCTACTTGTTAAATAGGGCATTAACTACCTCTTATTATGCTACGACAAAATCCACTATCTGACCGTCTGGCATCCTAAGCTTGTTAGGATCTGGGTGGTATGCGTATTTTTGATTTACGAGTTTTAAGTCTTCTACAGGAGTATCGGGAGTAATCCTTGTAGGCTCTCTTTTTTCTTCTACGTTATTTTTATTTGACCTGTCTTTATCTGCAGATTCAAATACAGTATTAACATGCGTATTAAACGGCATACTTGGTAAAGGCATGTGATCTAGTAGACCAAGACTGTGACTCACTTTTTACCTCGTGCAAGTCCACCCTTAGCGGCTCTAAAAGATTTCGTCTTTTTTGCAACTTGTTTAGGTTGAGCCACATGCTGCTTACCTGCCTTCGTGCCTTTTCGTTTAGCTCTGGTTGTAGCGGCATACTCACTGCTGCTAAGAGACTTAATAGCCTTAGAAGGAAGGTAACGTTCACCAGTAGCATTTGGACCTTGAGTAGACGGCTTGCCACTTTTAGTACGCCACTTTTGTTTTCCCCATTTCTTTAGGGACTTTTGAGGAGCCTTCATTACTTGTAGCCTCCCCCTTTTGCTTTGTACTGTTTGGCAACCATCTGCGCTTTTCTCGCTGACCATTGTCCAGGCTTGCCACCTTTTCCACCTGCCTTAACTTTTGCGACCAAGTTCTTACGCATAGTTGGTTTGGTGTAATTCCCAGCAGCATTTACTGTACTCTTCTTCTTAGGCATTAGGAACTCCTAATTAAAACTTGATCTTCGCACCAACAGTGATGTCACCAAACTCAAAGTCTGCATCCGAAGATACTTCTGTGTAAGTAGTCATGTTATTCCAAACGTATTCTGCCGTAAGGTCTACACCTTTGAATACGTCATCTTCATTAATCTTCAACACGTCTACAGTTGTTTCTGCTTTAAGAGTAACGCCATATTGTGAGATAGCTGCATAGGGTGTTGCTTCCAATGCCCATGTATCTGCACCAGTTACGTAGCTCATGTCTACTTCTGATCCGATTGACAGGCCATTACCTAAGTCCATAGCCGATACTGATGTTGCTGCAACTGCTAACGCAGATGCGAATACTAAAGTCTTCATAATTTTAATCCTATATACTTGTTCCTACTTTAATGCAGGAGGGTCTTGCTAAAGCACCTAGTTGATTCATACGAGCTGCCATCGCTTTTGTTTCTACTTCACATTCTTGTTTAGTTATAAAAATTTCGTCTTCTTTTGCGTAGACTACACAAGATAATGCAGAGGGATTAGTACAAGCTAGTACTATCGCCAACCACATCACCAAGCCTTACACGACCAATACCTTGCTGTAAATTTGTCAGTTGCCGTATCGCAATTGTGTCTTGCACGAAAACTTTTACGTCTTGCTGGTTGATCTTTTTTAATAGACATCTTAGGATCACCAAAACGGACAATCTTTACCTGGTCGCCTTTTTTAGCCAACACCGCAGACTTCTTATTCTCGCCTGGGGTTTTCTTAGGTTTATTATATCCTGGAAAGGTTTCGCCACGATATTTTTTTCTACCGTTGCTTAAGTTCTCCACGTCCTTAGTTGTTGCCATTTTGTGTCCTAATCTGTTAGGGGAACAAGGACGGTTCTCTATTTACCCCAACTTTATTGCAAATATATTATATCAGAAAATATTTACACCGTCAAATCAATTCGAAGTGTGGTCCGTCAATAAACGGCCTACGGCCTTGGCTACGACGAAGATCTACGTATGCATTCATCGCATCCTCTGCAGTACCTTCATACGAGCGAATATCTCCTTCGCTCCACGCTGCACCCCACTTAATTGCAGCGCCAACCTCTTTGGCAGCTTCTGCCATCGCATCGCATATATCATCATAGACATTCAATTCCCATACTACGTTAGGTCCATCGTAAGCTACTAGGTCTACTGCATGAGAATATCCTGAGTCCTGAATAAGGTGTTTAGATTTCATAGTTTGAGAACGTCCAGCCTTGTACAGCTTCTCCTGCTCTTCCAAAGTTCTTACGCCATATGTAACTCCGAAGTCTACCTTCGTAAGTTCAATAGCACGTTTAACTGTATTTACCATATCTGGGTGTACACCTTCTAGTTTACCCAGCGATCTACTTGATAATTTAAATGCCATGTTTACTTTCCAAAAAACTTAGTAGCTGACCTTACGCCAAAGCTTGCAGCTACGATTACTCCAAGTGTGTATTGATACCACTGCGGCATGGTTTCCAATGCGGTAAAACCATTCGCAACTATTTCTCTACCCCAGTCACCTGTAAATACAAGTACTAGTGGGATACTAAACAAGATTGTTAGCCATTCGTCTTTCCACGAAGACTGCGAACCTTGTGCCATAATCTTTTCCCAGTCTGCCTCACTGGTTGCACGAGACAACATAATCTGCGCCTCAGCTTCAGCTTTGGCAACTTTTGCTTTAGTCTCTGCAGCTTTTGTTTCAACTTTTCCATTT
>Ga0255781_10000930_pt1 | contig 24042 bp, 36 predicted proteins | sample 101ome_21_FD_179979 | JGI IMG/M metagenome (GOLD analysis project Ga0255781, IMG submission 179979) | Coastal salt marsh microbial communities from the Groves Creek Marsh, Skidaway Island, Georgia - 101413BT metaG (version 2) | ecosystem: Environmental > Aquatic > Marine > Intertidal zone >... | reverse complement strand
GCCGCGCCAGTCTGTTCAGGACAAACAACAGACCGGCCTTTTTCTGGCTTGGATATTTCTGCGCTGTTCGCTGAAAAGAGAACATCCGGCGCATTACTAAACCGAACCGCGAACCGGTCGCCGAACCCGCCGCGAACCGCACGGATAGCAAGCCCGATATCGCTGGCTGGCTTGTGACCAGTAAATCCCCAAATAGCTAGGTTGTCGTGCTTTGCAAGCAAGCCCTGCCATAGCGCGACATAATCCACAGAATAAAAATCACCTAACACATGAAGCCGGACGATAACGCCACGATAGATTGTGGTAAGTTCTGCAATCTCTTTTTCAATTGCCTGTTCTAATTCTTGCCCGTGCTGGATACGGTGCGCGAACATCATGTTATTACCATAGCAATCATCCCAGTGGTAACAATAGCGGGGACAAGTTGCCCGCTCTTCAAGGGTCAAGGTATATATTACATAGCCCGCGAACCGGCCTTTTTTAATCACCGGCAATCTATCTTTGGACAGTTTCTTGTTTTTGGATTGCTTCAAAACGGTTTTGCAATCGGCAACAGCGCGGCGGCTTTTAGGGTACATGGTCGCGGCGGGTTTATTTAGGTCAGCTTTTTTCATCGGTCGGGTTCCTTTGTTCGGTTGTTGGTTCGAAAACCCTACGGATAAAAACCGGCATGGTCAAGCTGTTTTATTTGCTGGCCTTGTTTTTTTAGATAGCATTTCGGACAGGACAGCCCCACCGGTTCGCGAACCATTGCCGGTTCGCCGCAATCATCGCAACGATATGCGGGGTTTAGCGTGGTTGATTTGTCAAAAGTTTGGCGTGTAGAATTTGCCATCGTTCAGTTCCTTTTTTAGCGTGGCTAATTTGTCACGTTCGGCATTTGTCACCGGCTCACCGTTCCAGTCTTTGTCACTGATTTGTCTGTTCAAGGTTCGCCATTTGTCAGCTACATTTGTCAAGCGTGGGTCACTTGCCGCGTTGGGATATGCTGGTTCAATTAGCATGATACACCCCACCGACAGCCACAGCCTTTTGGTCGTTTACTTGACAAGATACGGGGGCGTCTGTCTCTATCCAAACCCGTGCGCCGCATGACAGCGGTTTGTCAGGGGAATAGACCACAGTAGATGCACCGTGAATTTCTACTTTGTTTGCGTAGATATTTTGTCTGCTCGTCTTGACTGTGATGCAAGGGTCGTTGGTGCCGTTCTTCTTGTTGGCACGGATTACGTGTTGATTGATGTGTATGCGCTTTTTCATGGTTGATGCTTGCTCCAATATTCGTTCCACATTTCAGACATCCAATCATCGATGTCGTGCTGTGTCAAGTGTTTCAGTTCGTGGAATGCGTGTGCTTCCATCTTGGCTTGAAATTCATAGAAGGTTTCGCAACTGCCAATGTGCTTGCTGCACAGTTCGACAAATTCATCCTCTATGTCGTGGATTAGACCTTTAACCTTGCCCATCACTAAACTCCCGTACCAGTTCATTCACACAGTGGGCAGGACAATCCTCGTGCTTGTACTCACGATAGAGCATATGCGTTGCATAGGTTACAAGAATGTCCATGTCCCAGCTATCGATGCAGCGAACCACCGCATCGTGGATTTGTTCGTCTGTGTATTTTACCTCAGAATCCAAGTGCATCGTCCGGCTCCGCATACTTTGGGTTGGGGAACATCCAGTTTGCTGTGTCGCCTATCACATCCCAGTTGATACCTATCGATGCGTCATGCCGTGCCTCCAAAGAATACAAGACCTCTAATGCTTGGTCACGTGTTAGCCAATCACAGTGCATCTCTACATCTTCTACAGACCATACTATTGCAATTTCATCATCTTTTAGTTTCATCGGTTGTCTCCTCAATCAAATCAGTTGGCATCTTGTCCCATTCACCCCGCCGCATACGAAACTTCTTGTTTTGTATCGGTGTGCAAATGCGAACCCACTTGCGTCCGACAACAGCCCAGACTAGGCGTGTGCCGGATACTGGTAGTCTCATATCATAGAAATCCACACGATACAACCTTGCCGTGTTCCATGTGGCTTCTTTTGGTTTAGGTACGCTAGTCATCGGCTCTATCGATAGGCCAATCATCTGTTGGCTCTACCTGTACAGTTGCCAAAACTTCAGGGTCAAAACCACCTACTAAAGCAACTATTTCCTTTATTGCCTTTTCTTCTGCTCGTTCCTCATCGATAGCGCGAACAGTAATCACACGGTCAGTCCAAGCACGGACTGTTACCTCATAGTGTCGTTCATTCACCTCTCTTCTCCTCTGAATAGCAGACCTGATAAGCTGTACGGAATTTGTGATAGGCTGTCAACCGTGCAGCATCTAGGTCAAAGCATTCCCAATCTCTGAGGTCAATACCACCGCCGTGATAAAAGTGCATTTCTATTGCTTCATTCAACATTATCAGCAATGCGTTTGCTTCGATGGGCGACAGGTCTAGGTCTAATGCGGTGTTTTTAACCATCAGGCATCTCCAATCAAGGCACTGCGTAATCTATAATAGGCATCATCCATCTTTACGATGTCATCAAAGACGGGATGGCACAACTCTCTGTAGTTACCTTGTAATTGTTCCCATGCAGTTTGCAAACTGAGCAGTGCTTCTCTTTGTTCAGGTGATAGTGCTTTCCATGTTTTTATTCTATTTTCGTTACGAATTTCCCACTGGGTCTTCTGTTTCTTAGCCATTTTGCTTCTCCTCTCTGGCTGTTGATATGTAATCCATACGGGAAACAAAACACCCTGTCAACAAAAAAAGAACGGGGCTGCAATTTCTCACAGCCCCGCTCCCCCAACCAACGAAAGAACCTTACGCAACCTCGTAAGGTGTCCCTAGTCTTACTACAGCCTGACGGTTACTGTCAAGCCACTTTTTGCATTCCCAACGACTTTTTCCGATAAAAATGCAAACATGGCGCAGATAGTCTACACAATCTTTTTCCCTAACCTGTTCGCGGCTGGTTTCTCCAATGCGAACCGATGATGCGGGAACACATAGCATCCAGCGATTGTCGCTGCGTTCCAAGATTTCAATCTCAAGTTTTTCAGTCTTCAGAGACATTTGCGTCTTCTTCCTCATCTAATGCTTCAAGATAAATATCAATGGCATCCCGTATTAGGTCAGCCACGGCGACTTGTTCTAGGCTGCGTTTTTGCATATCATGTGCAATTTTAGATAGCCTAGCATACTGTTCTTCCTTCATCAACAGGTTGTATGTTTTAGTCGGTTCCAGTATCTTGTTTGGTCTTGGCATTTTGTAGTTCCTTCTTTCCAAGTTTATCTAGTTTAGATTTCTTCTTATTAGGAATAGTTTTATTTCTATACCTACTATCTCTTAGCAGTTTAGCTATTGGGTTTATCTTTATAGTATTAGACATAATGGGTTTCCCTATAGGGTGACTGTTCGTAATGGTTAGCAGGTTTGTCAATGGCGGTCAACAGGAAAAATGTGCTTGACACGGATTTTGTTGTGAGCTACTTGTCATGGCAACACGGGAGATGCCCATGACAGCTTGGTTAAAAGACTATGTTACGGATTTGTCGATTGCACCTGAAGGTCGTCTGCGGATGGATTGTCCAGCCTGCGGCAAAAAGAATACCTTTAGTGTTTCTGATACTGGCGGTGAACGCCTTTGGTTTTGCTTTCACGCTGACTGTGGTGTTCGCGGACGAACCGGTTTCCGAATCCGAACCGATACACCCTATCATCCCCTGTTACGGAAGACAATGCCTGTTCGCGAACCAATCTGCGAACCAGAGTTTCAACTTCCTGATACCGTTGTCCCTGTGTCTCGCAGCGAAGAAGCTGTGCGATACCTAAAGCGGGTTAACGCCTACGATGCGTACCTTGCAGGGCGTGTCGATATTCGTTATGACTTTCGCATGAATCGTGTTGTCTACCTAATCAAAGATGGTAGGCGAACCGTTGACGCTGCGGGTCGTAGTCTTGTTAATGCTAAACCAAAATGGTGGAGATATGGAAAATCCGGCAATCCTTTCGTTTGCGGTGCCAGCCGCATCGGTGTTCTTCTGGAAGATTGTGCTAGTGCTTGCAGTGTATCTGGTTTTCTTTCGGGGATAGCCCTCTTGGGAACGAACCTACAAGATAGCCACTTGCCTTTCTTAAAAAGATACGATAGATTACTTGTTGCCTTGGACAAGGATGCGACAAAGAAAGCGTTGCAACTTGTTCGGCAACTGCAAGGCCATCGGCCTACGAGCTTAGTTGTTTTGAACAAAGATGTGAAAGAAATGGAAGAAGATGAACGACACTCAACCTTCGCGAAATACCTCGATTGAACTACAGGTTCTGGGGTTCTTACTAAACAATGATTTCTACAACAGGGTAAAGAACATCGTCACTCGTGATATGTTCGAGGGGCGGTATGCTACCCTGTTTGATACGATTACCTACGCCCACAAGAACTATGCCACGAACCTGTCGCGTGAGCAGCTAGACTCTTTGTTCATGGACAGGAACCCTGCTATGCCATCAAGTGCAAAGCAGGAAGTGTTTGATATTATTGCACAACTCAGTGAGCGGGTTAGTGATAGTGGTGACCTAGAGTTAGATGTAACTAAGAATTTCTGGGTTCGTGACCGTGCGCGGCAGATTGGCGAGAAGGCTATTGCCATCTTCACTGGCGAATCCGAACACTTTGGCGAACTAAAGACCTTGATTGATATGGTCGAGGACGGGCGTATGTCCGACAAGACTACCTATAGTGAAATGGACAAGGGCTTTGTTCAGCTAATGGAAGAAGAGGTTGGCGAACCGGACTTCCCCTTCACTTGGGATTTGATGCGTGAGCATTTGTCAGGTATGGACAGGGGCAACCTTGGTATCATCTTTGCCCGTCCAGAGGTAGGCAAGACTACCTTCTGTGCCTTTGTTGCCGCAAGCTACATTAAGCAACAGCATAAGGTAGTTTACTGGGCGAACGAGGAACCGGCAGAAAAAATCAAGCTTAGGATTATTCAGAGCTTCTTCGGTTTGACACGGGATGAGATGAAGGCAGGAGCCGATGCTCTGTCCCATCGATACGCAACGGAAATCGAGCCTTACCTAACTGTGATGGATTCGGTAGGTACTTCGATGGAAGAGCTAAATGAGTATGCCCAGCTAAACGAACCAGATGTTATGTTCTGTGACCAGCTAGATAAGTTTCGTGTTGCTGGTGAGTTTAACCGTGGGGATGAACGCCTAAAGGAAACCTATGTCGTTGCTCGTGAGATTGCCAAACGTAACAAGCTGCTTGTGTGGTCTGTTAGTCAGGCAAGCTTCGAGGCACATGACCGACAGTTCATCGACTACGCTATGCTAGACGGTTCGCGAACCGGTAAGGCAGGGGAAGCAGATGTCATCATCGGGATTGGCAAGACGGGTACATCCGAAGAGGAGAACACGGTTCGCCACATCTGTATTTCTAAGAACAAACTAAACGGATGGCATGGTATGTTTACCAGCCACATTGATGTGCAGAGAGGGGTTTATTACTGATGATTGAAGTTATAGTTACAGATGATATGATATCTGCTGCAAAACAAAAAGCTTTAGATATGGGCAGATTAAATAACTCCATTCTATCTGGAACAGGTAACATGGCAGGTTTTGTAGGAGAGCAGATAGCATTATCTGTCTTAAAGGGTGAGTGGTCTAATACATACGATTATGATATTCTGGTAGATGGATATAAGGTCGATGTTAAGACAAAGCAGACTACTGTAAAACCCAAACCATTCTATGAATGCAGTGTTGCAAACTATAACACTAGACAGTTGTGTGATGTGTACGCTTTTGTCAGAGTTTTAAAAGACCTGTCGAAAGGCTGGTATCTAGGCAGTATAAAAAAACAAGATTACTTTTCTAAAGCAGTATACTTAAAGAAAGGCGACATAGACCCGTCTAATAACTTTACTGTTAGAGCCGACTGTTATAATCTTAGAATACAGGAGTTAGATTTAAAATGAATATCCTAACCTTCGACGTGGAAACCACCCACAAACCCAAACCCAACGGTTCGACAACTGCTCTGCCGTACTTCGGAAACTCTTTAGTTTCAGTTGGTTACAAGTGGCTTGGCGAACCCGAAGTCTACTACCACTGCTTCTATCACAGTGTTTGCGAACCACAAGAGTTCGCTGCTGAAATATTCCAAGCACATCTTGACGAGGCCGATGTAGTTGTGGGACAAAACATAAAGTTTGACTTATCTTGGATACGGGAATGCGGATTTATATACGATGGTAAAATCTACGATACGATGGTGGCGGAGTATATTCTTTCCCGTGCGAGGCGTTGGCCTCTTGGACTTGCTGCTCTTGCAGAGAAGTATAGTGATGTGCCAAAGGAGAAAGACCTTATCGAACCGTATTTCAAGGAAGGTAAGACATTTTATGACATTCCTTGGGAAATAATTAGAACATATGGAAAGGCCGATGTTCTGGCAACAGAACAGGTCGCAGTAAAACAGCTTGAAGCTTTCGGAACTACCTTTGAGGAACTATTCAATGAACAACCAGACACTCTTGCCCACTTTGCGTCTGTCGCTTGAGATGACGGACACTCTTGCCCGTATCGAACAGAACGGTATCAAGATTAACAAAGACACACTTGCCGACATCCGGCGCGAATACGAGGACGAACTGTTTACCCTCGAACGCCGTCTCAACGAACTGGCAGCAGAAGCTATGGGTGATACCCCTATCAACCTAGACAGCCCTGATGACCGTTCCAAGCTGTTCTACTCTTGTAAGGTTTTGAACAAGAACAGATGGGCTGGTATTTTTAACCTTGGTCACGAGGTTCGCGGGGCGGGGCGTAAGCCTAAACGCCGTACACGGATGAGCCGTAATGACTTCCGCCGCAATGTTCTCAATGAGACAGAAGTGTTGTATAAGACTGTAGGCTCTCAATGTACCGATTGCGGGGGCGTAGGGCGGTATACAGCCCGTAGAAAGGATGGGACGCTAGGTAAGGCTGTCCGAATCTGTAAGCCCTGTGAGGGGACAGGTGTGCTCTACATACCCACGAACCAAGTTGCGGGGTTCAAGCTCGTCCCTCGTGACCCGTATGATGTGGCTGCTGCCGGTTTCAAAACTGACAAAGAAACCCTTGAAAGTATGTTCACATCCCTTCGTGGTGATGCTCGTGAGTTCGTGGAAGCTTACATCCGATATAGTGCTGTTCGAACCTATCTGCGTTCTTTTGTCGAGGGTATGGAGAACAACATGGATGGACAGGGATTCATTCACACAGAATTTATGCAGTGTGTTACTGCAACGGGTCGTCTGTCTTCTCGCAACCCTAACTTCCAGAATATGCCACGTGGCTCTACCTTCATCATCCGTAAGGCTGTAGAGAGTCGGTTCGCGGGTGGGTCAATTCTAGAGGGCGACTATGCCCAGCTAGAGTTTCGTGTCGCTGGATTTCTTGCCAAGGACGAGGGCATCAGGGCTGATGTGGAAGCAGGAACAGATGTGCATAGCTACACTGCCAGTATCATAGGATGTTCGCGGCAAGATGCTAAGGCTCACACCTTCAAACCTCTGTACGGTGGTGTATCGGGTACTGAAGACCAGAAACGCTATTACAGTGCATTCAAGGAAAAGTACAACGATGTAACTAAGTGGCATGAGTTCCTGCAAAAACACGCGGTTACCAAAAAGTACATACAGCTTCCTTCAGGACGACAGTACGCTTTTCCACAAGCCAAGTGGACAGACTGGGGTACGGCAACTGACCGAACAGCTATCTGCAACTATCCTGTGCAGGGGTTCGCAACTGCTGACCTACTGCCTATGTCACTGGTTTTGTTGGATAAAAGAATCCGCGAACAGGATTTGCGTTCGGTAATCTGCAACACTGTTCACGACTCTATCGTGATGGATGTATATCCGGGCGAAGAAAAAATTTGTATTGACACGATGGCTGAATGTATGTTAGCCATCCCATTGGAATCAAAGAATAGGTACGGGATTGCCTATGACATGCCGGTTGGTATCGAACTAAAAATGGGAAAAAACTGGCTTGACTTGGAAGAGGTACTTACTGTATAATCCCTTTACGCTAAACGCTCATCTAAGGAGAACGCTATGAGCACAGAACTACAAAATGTAAATGATGACTTGAATAACTTCCTTGCTGCCTTCGAAGAAGGTAATGAGGAATCCCTAATGGAACTGAGTGGTCAGAAGGACGGTGATAGTAAGCCGCAGCTTGGACTGCCACGCCTGACCATTAACTATGAAACAGAGACCGATGACGGTATAGTTTTGAAGCGCGGTGCGTGGAGAATCTGGAACGGTTCAGCACCGGTCTATGCAGATAGTGTACAGATTCGCCCATTGATGCGTACCTTCGAATGGTCTGTGTGGGACCAAGAAGAGGGCAAATTCTCCTGCAAGTCTGTGCAAAAGAATAAGCTAGGTGGGGATTTCCCAGATACATCTGGCGGTAACAAGTGTGGTCGCCTGTCACGGCAAGAAGAAGAAGCCTTGAATCAAGATGACCCTCGTGTTCTGTTGAGCCGTTCGGTCAACTGTAATCAGGTAATCTACGGTGTCTTAGACGCTGCAGATGCTACCTTGGCAGACGGTACTGCTGCTCCTATCGAGGCAATGCCGTTCGTGGCATATTTCAAGCGGTCAGGGTTCCGACCTGTTAGTGACTTTATTCAGAAGCAGCTTACAGACCGTAAGATTATGATGCAAAAGGCAGTCATCGAACTGACTACTGAAAAGCAGAAGAACGGTGGTGTTGTCTACTGGACACCTAAGCTGTCTCTGGTCAAGGAAGTAAGCATCAGTGACACAGATAAGGAACTGATGAAGAAGTTTGGTGAGACTGTCATTGCACATAATGAGTCTGTGTTCGAAGAATACAAGCAGGCTCAGAAAGCAATGTCTTCTTCTGATGATATCGACTTGTCGCAGCGTCTGGCTGGCTAGTCATGTTACCACTTGTAGAAGTACAAGACTTTCTACAAAAGGCGGGGCGGGGAGAGGTTGATTCTTCTCGCCTCGAACCTTTGATAGAACAGTTTGGTGAGGACTGTAAGGCAGCTATGCGTAAGCAGTTCTCTAGTCGTGGTGACTATCGGATTCGTATGTCCGGTGTAGGTCGCCCTCTCTGTCAGCAGCAGCTTGAAAAGCAAGGACACAAACAAGATGTTGCCTATAATGATATAGTACGGTTCGCAACCGGTGACCTGCTAGAAGCCTTCGCCATTCTTGTGATGAGGGCAGCAGGATTGAAGGTAGTTGACGAACAGAAGAAGTGCAGCCTCGAACTGGCTGGAGAGACTGTCAACGGAACTCTAGACTTGATTCTCGACATAGACGGAGAAGAAGAGGTCTGGGATATTAAGACAGCAAGCCCGTGGTCATTCGATAACAAGTTTTCTGGTCGTGGTGGCTACGATGTCATCAAGGAAGATGACCCGTTCGGATATGTCATGCAGGGTCACCTGTACGGTGAATCTGAAGGTAAACGCTTCGGTGGTTGGATTGTAATCAACAAGTCTACTGGTGAGTGGGACTTTGTAGAAGCACCCCGCGAACAGTCTGTTGACCGTGCAACATACCTAGAAGATGCGAACAAACGGGTGAAGGCTATTATTGAAGACGCTCCTTTCAAGGTGCCGTTTCAATCTCAGCCAGAGACTGTTACTATCGACAGGCAAAAGGTAGAGACAGGAAATCGTCTGATGCCAAAGACCTGCACCTTTTGTTCATTCAAGACTATCTGCTGGAAGAATGCAGAGCTTGCACCGAAAGTAACATCCAAGGCACGGTTCAAGCCTCACGTATGGTACACTAAACTGGTGAAGCGGGAGCTAGACTGATGCCGGTGCTGTACACACGAGAATACCCCCACGAACTGTTCGACTTGAATCCGCAGCTATACTGTGTGTTCGTGGAATCACATGAGCGTCGTGGGGGTGGTCGTTCTACAGTACGGGTTCGCGGCTTAGAGGTTGCATTGCCTCTAACCTTGCGAGATAACTTCTCATCAGATGGGTCTTTGAAATCTGAAACAGAAGTTCGTGACATGACAAAGATAGAAGAGGAATTTCAGAACATTGTTCATTACCTGCGGCAAGGTTTGGTAGTATGCTTACCGACAATGGAAATCTCAAAAGAAATATCACAGCTAGAAAAACAGTCCCCAAAAGTAGGACGGTATCTATTAAAAAGGCTAGAAGGGGTGAAGGCGGCGTTTCCGTTGCTAGGATTATGAGACAGACACGATTTAGGTCGCAGTTCGAGATTAGCCTTGCGCGGTCTCTTGCAGACCGTAAAGTTAATTTTGAATATGAGCAGGCTAAGTTTGAGTACATACCCAAGCCGCGAACATATACTCCAGACTTCTATCTTCCTGAACAGGATATCTACATAGAAGCCAAGGGTCACCTAGATAAGGGTGACAGGGTGAAGATGCAGCTTATTAAGCAACAGCATCCTGAGTTGGATATCCGGTTCGTATTCCTACGAGCCACGAACAAGATTTACAGAGGCAGCAAGACCAGCTATGCTGACTGGGCTAACCGTTACGGATTCCCGTGGGCTGAGGGTGGCATACCAGAGGAGTGGTTGAAGAATGATTGATGAGCGTGAGTTTGAAAAGGCAAGCCTCTTAAAAGACAGGTGGTATATCATCCTGAAGAAAATGGATGACGATAATTTTATAATGACTGCCTATGACACAACGAGCATACCGGATGACCCTGAGTATATGGATGCGGGGTTCGTGGCGCAGCAGGGGCTTGTTGAACTACTAGAGAATGACTTTGACCGCATCATACAGGCTGGTCTCGCTCGTATCTCATTCATGGAAATGAAGGACACCATGCTCAATGAACTAGAGCAGGAAGGTGTAGAGGTAGAAGCAACAGACCGTATCAGAGAACGCGAACACAATGTCCTCAAGGTTGATTTTGGAACGAAGCAATGAGACTAGATGAGTATCAGATAAGAGCAGAGTCTACTGCAATCTATTCAGAGCAATATGCTATTGTGTATCCTGCGCTAGGTCTTGCAGGAGAAGCAGGTGAGGTTGCGGATAAGGTAAAGAAGATTATCAGGGATGACCAGACAGAGTTATTCTACAAGAATCACATTGCCAAAGAGCTAGGGGATGTGCTATGGTATGTAGCAGTATTAGCACGAGACTTGGGCTACAGCTTGGAAGAGGTTGCACAGATGAACCTAGACAAGCTAGAAGACCGCAAGAATCGCAACAGGCTCCAAGGCAGTGGGGATGAAAGATGAGGCACGAAGAATACATGAAGAAGCGAGGCTTCGATGAGTACGGAAACTACGGGGAAAACAATCCCCCCGCAGACATGGTGAACAAGCCACCACACTACAATCAGGCAGGTATTGAATGTGTGGACGCTATTGCAGCAGCAACAGACGGTGGCTTTGAATATTACCTGCAAGGAAACATAATTAAATACCTCTGGCGGTATCGTTACAAGAATGGAAACGAAGACCTAAAGAAAGCCCAGTGGTACTTAAATCGGTTATTAGAGGTTCGAGGAGAAAAATAATGAGCAACCAACTACCAACCCCCTATCAGCAATTCATTCACAAATCACGCTATGCTCGTTGGTTAGACGACGAACAGCGCAGGGAGAACTGGGATGAAACTGTATCCAGATATATTTCTTTTATGGATGAGCATGTGCGTGATAAGCACGGCTATGAGCTTCCTGATTCACTGAAGACAGAACTAGAAGACGCTATTCTGTCCTTGAAAGTGATGCCAAGTATGAGGGCAGTTATGACTGCCGGACCTGCCTTGGCTCGTGACAATGTATGCGGATATAATTGTAGCTATATTCCTGTAGATAGCCCTCGTGCGTTCGATGAGTGTATGTACATATTGATGTGTGGTACGGGTGTTGGTTTCTCTGTCGAACGGGAAAATGTGGATAAGCTACCGACTATCAGCGACAACTTTAATGATTCGAGTACTGTAATCAAGGTTGGCGACAGCAAGCCCGGATGGGCAAAAGCACTTCGCGAACTGATTGCACTTCTCTATGCAGGGCAGGTTCCATCGTGGGATATGTCTGGGGTTCGTGAAGCGGGTGAACGCCTGAAGGTTATGGGTGGTAGAGCCAGCGGTCCGCAGCCGCTTGCTGACCTTTTCAACTTCACGGTGGAGACATTTAAGAAGGCCAAGGGACGCAAGCTGTTCCCAATCGAGTGTCACGACCTGATGTGTAAGGTTGGGGAGATTGTGGTTGTAGGCGGGGTTCGCCGTAGCGCACTCATCAGCTTGTCGAACCTGAACGATGACCAGATGGCACACGCCAAGTCTGGTATGTGGTGGGAAACAGAGCCGCAACGTGCGTTGGCGAACAACTCTGTAGCGTACAAGCAAAAGCCAGAGATGGGAACCTTCATGCGTGAATGGTTGGCTCTCTATGACAGTAAGTCGGGTGAGCGCGGTATGTTCAACCGTGAGGCTGCAGATAAGCAGGTGGCTCGTAATGGTCGCCGTGAGACAGGGCATATGTGGGGTACGAACCCCTGTTCGGAGATTATCCTTCGTGGATATCAGTTTTGCAACCTGTCTGAGGTAGTGGTTCGCGAACTGGATTCCTTAGAAGACCTAAAGGATAAGGTTCGTCTAGCCACCATTCTTGGAACCCTTCAGTCCACCCTAACTGATTTCAAATACTTGAGGAAGATATGGAAAGACAACACAGAGGAAGAGCGTTTGTTAGGCGTATCCTTGACTGGTATCATGGACCATCCCGTTTTATCCAAAAACGTCGACAGCAAGCGTTGGCTCGAAGAGATGAGGGAAGAGGCAGTGAAAGCGAACAAGAAGTTTGCCCAGACTCTTGGTATCCCACAAAGCAGTGCAATCACCTGTGTCAAGCCGTCGGGTACTGTGTCACAACTGGTGGACGCCGCCAGCGGGATACATGCAAGGCACAACGACTATTACATAAGAACAGTTCGTGGCGATAACAAAGACCCCCTGACACAGTTCCTGATTGAAAGTGGTGTCCACAACGAACGGGATATGATGAAGCCAGATTCAACAACGGTTTTTTCGTTCCCTATGAAGTCACCAGATGGTGCCGTAATCAGAACAAAGATGTCGGCTATTGAACAGTTAGAACTGTGGAAAACCTATGCTATCCACTGGTGCGAACATAAACCGTCTATTACTGTGTCTGTAAAGGAACATGAGTGGATGGATGTAGGTGCTTGGGTCTATGAGAACTTTGATGTAGCTTCAGGCGTTTCCTTTTTGCCACATAGTGACCATACCTATCAGCAAGCTCCGTATCAGGATATAGAGCAGCCTGAATACTTGGAATGGAAGCAGATGTATGATAAGGTAACTATTGACTGGAAAAAGCTGGCTGACTTCGAGAAGGAAGATAACACCAGTGGTTCGCGGGAACTTGCCTGCACAGCCGGTGTTTGTGAAGTCGTGGATTTGAACGCGGCCTGATATGAAGTGCTGGCACTGCAATAGTGAACTAACTTGGATGAGTGATGTTGACAGGGATGATGACTTGTATTACATTATGGTCACATTCCTGCACTGCTCCAACTGTGGTTCAGATGTAGAAGTATGGTTACCTAATCTTGAGGAGAATGAAAGTGACTGAAGAAGATAAAATTACCATCAACGACACAGAGTATGATGTCGAAAGTCTAGATGACCATCAGAAGTATCTGATACAGCAGGTTAAAAATCTTCGTGCTAGAATTGCAGAGGCACGATTTAATCTAGACCAAATGATTGCTGCAGAGAACAGCTTTACGAACACCTTGGTAGAGTCTGTAAAGGAAGAGGAAGCGGCATGACTTCTATGGAACCAGCAGTTTGTGACCGCAAGAAGTTCGATTTAGACCTGTCCTATGGAAAGGTTCGCGAACAGCGGGTTGCAGAGATGCTAACCGATAAGAAGATAGAGGTGAAGTCTGAACGAGACATGTGGGTTCGAACAGGCAACATTTGTATTGAGTACGAATCGTATGGCAAGCCTAGTGGTATTGCAGCCACAGAAGCGGACTACTGGTTCCACAACCTGTGCATTGGTGACGAAACCTTTGCTACCTTGGTGTTTGACGTTCCGTCCTTGAAACGCATCATAGACAACCTAGATTACAAAAAAACCGTGAGCGGTGGTGACCACAACGCTTCACGGCTTTACCTTCTGAACATACAGAAGTTGTTTTCATCAGATGTAATTAAGGCGTATAAGAATGAGCAACAAGCATCCTAAAGCTGAACTATTCAAACTCACAGCCCGTATGAATGATAAGGGAAACATAGAGATGGATATGGATTGTGTGAACCCAGACCAGTTTGTGTCCCTAATGGAAAAAGACCTGCCAGAGTATGAAGGAACCTTCAAAGTGGCAAGTCTTCTTCGTTTCTTAAAGTCTATGGGAGACGAGATGCTAGAGAAATCTAGCCGCTATGTTTAAGCAGCAGCTTCTTCTGTAGGTTCCAAGTCCTTTAGTTCCGCATCAATTTTATCGCGGATACCTTTGAGATACTTGGCACGAGCAGCATCTTGCTCTTTCTTCATTTCTTGAACCACAGCTTCGCTCACAATCATAACTGGGCTACGGCTGTAGAAGTTCAGGATATCAGTCAAACCGTACATGATTCTCTCCATTGGTTTGTTGTTGTTTTGCCTATAGATGGGAGTTCGCGAACCGCTTGTCAACCCTTTTTGTGGGTTTCCTGAACTGTAAATTTAGCACGTAAACTAGCACCCTTGTGACGCTTATAGCCATCGCGAGGGTTTTTCATTAGGCGATATCCTGAACCGTGCTTCATCCAGTGATAGCCCTTTGGTGCGGGAACTGTCTTAGTTCTAGTAGCCATTTTTCTTTTTGGCCTTTCCACCGTACATCATACCCATACCCTGCTGCTGACGAGGCTGCATAGGATTCATCATAGATGTCATACTTGTCTCTGGATTCATGGGTGTGCGAACCATCGAGCCATAGGCATAACCTTTGGTCTTGCCGCCACGAGCCATGTAGCCCATCTTGTTTCGAACAGGCTTGGGAAGCTTGGCAAGCCCTTTATTGTCCTTTGATATTGGTTTCATTTACCTCTCCTTCTTGTGGCATGTAATAGTCGGGCAGTTCACGCTGTCCCATACGAGCCAGTTCGGTGAACACAAACTCCGCAAGGATTTCGTTTAGGTTGTCCACATCGGTTCGTGTAACCAGTTCGGGATACTGGAACATGTTGTTGATAATACGAGCCGCATCTTTGTTACCGGCTGCAAGCTGCAATACTTCGATACCAGAAGACGATGCCAAACGAACTGCAAACTCTGATGTGACATAGAGGGGGCTAACCATACCACGGCTGATATTGTATAAGCGGCTCAAGCCCTCGTTCACAGAGTACCCGCGAACCATCCCTTCTACATTAACGCGGCTAGAAGCAGCCCTGTCTAAGAAGTCTGCAATGTCACGCAGGTAATTTACATGGTCTGGGCCAAGTATCATATTCAACATTTCACGATTCTCTTGAACATCCAAGAGCATGGTCTGTGGAGACATGAATTGGCGAACCTTTAGCTTATCCCCATCCAAGGCTGTCATCTTCAAGCCTTCTACAGGACGCAAGTCACCACGGTTCATAAAGCCGCGTGACACAAGGCTGCGAACCGCTTTGTCAAACATAGCTTCTGCTTCGTCTGCAGACTTGCCAGTCTTTACGACTGCAGGTATGAAGGTATCCCGCAGGGTACTGAACTTGCTTTCGCTACCGTTCAAGATGAACTGGTCGTAGAACTGGTCTGGTGTTATATCACCAGAGAACCTACGCAAGGCATCCAAGGCATCTTTATCCGCAGCCACATTGTTGTCCGCGTTTTTGCGAACCACGGAAGCCGTGTCGTTAAAGCTGGTTACAAACTCTTCATACTTGGTGCGAACACTAGACTGTTCGCGAAGTAGCTTGGTAATATCGCGGGCTTCGGAATACATGTCACCCAAGTTGACCAAGGGAACCTCAACGACCTCACCATTCTGGCGAACCTTAACCATCATGCGCTCTGTGATGTTCGCTTCGTCCGCAAGGTTTTTGAACTTGTAGCCGCCACCTTCCAAGAGGCTAGATGGACCTTCCACCCGTTCGAAAACTGCTGTGGCTCGTTCTGCCCAGTCAGAATAGACCTGTTCGGTGAGCAGGTTTTGGATTGCCTCGAACTTGGCTTTGCCCTCTTCGCTGTCCAAATCAAAGACGCTTTGACCATCTACACGGTCTGCCCAGTCCGTAACCAAGTTGTCAACCATATCCTTGATGGCTTTTTGGTCATCAGGCTTACCTTGCAGGGCACCCGTAATCTTGGTGGAGATTGGGCGGAACACGGTCAAGGGCGTTACATTCTTGTAGCGATACCGTGTCAGGTCAGTAGCCTCGATAGTTACCTTTTCACCACCTTCACGAGACGCATCTAGGTTGCGAAGCGTACCCCGCGAACGGAGACGGTCACCAATCTCATCCCGATAGGTTCGCCGCGCCTGTTCCAAAAGGGTGTAGGTTGCACCGTCTTGCTTGCGAATCAGATTATCCAAGTTGGTCTTGAACTTGTTTACCTCGCGTCCCAGTTCGGGCATTGTGTTCCGTACACGGTACGCATAGTCTCCGAATGCGCGGCGCATCTCATCAACCTCGTAAGCATTGGCCTTTGCGAACGGCTTGAAGTCTGGCGACAACCGCTGCATTTCCAACGCAATCTCTAGGTCTGTCATGCTTTGAACAAGCTCTTGCCCATATCCATTCGAAAGAAGGGCTTCACGAATCTCAGCCATCTGTTCAGATGGAATGGTTCTCTTAACCATATCATCGAACACGCGATAGGTAATCTTACCCATGCGGCCTGCAAAGAACTGACCTTCTGGGCTAAAGAAACGGTGCATTTCTGTTTCACCAGCTTTTTCCATCAGGTCAATAACCGCATCGTGCATATCGATAGCAGGTGCCTGTTCCGCAGCTTTGCGAACCTTGTCGTAAGCCACTTTGCCCTTCAGGTGCATTCCTTCCAAGTGGGCGTCGAACACATCTTCTAGGGTTCGTGAAAGACCCGCTTCGTACCCAACACCTTTACCGCGATAGTTACGCAGGCTAGTAACCCGCTGGGTAATGCCGTTGTACAGGTCAGTCAAGTTTTCCCCGATTGATTTGCGTTCGTCAACTAAGATACCAAGACGCTTCTTCATTGCGACATCTGCTTCTACGAGATTGTTCAAGAAGCCTTCTGGTACATCGATTGTCGGGTCAGCAAGCACCTGTTTGCGGATGTCGTTCATAACATCCAAGGTGGCTTCTGCCCGCTTATCCAAATCCCGTTTGAACTGTTGCGTTGCGTTACGGGTATTGTCGAGCATTGCCTGCACGGTTTCACGGTCAGCAATGTCCGATGTGGCGTTCAGGAAATTCTGGAAGTTATCTAAGGCAGCTTCTGTTGCCTTAACCTGTGCGTCTGCCTGATTCATCAGGTCAACCATATAGGTTGCATCATAGCCCTTCAGTTTGCGAACATCTAGTTTGTTCACAGAAAGAGCGTGTAGGGCAGCAAGGGGACCTAAGCTAGATGCCTGTGCAAAGGATTGCGTGAACAGTTCGCCAGCCTGCTGCTGTGCTTCCGGTGGGAAGTTGCTGATGATACGGTTCCGCAAATCGTTGTAGTCTTCGATTGCATTTAAGATTTTCTCACGGGCTTCGGGACTTGTCGTGTTGTTAATCATGCGAACGGCATAGGTTACGGCTTTGCGCTGTTCGGCAGTTAAGACCCTGCCAGTTGCCTGTTCGTACTCACGAATCGTATTGTCTGTGATATTGAAGCCTTTGTACTTACCAAAGGTCAGGAAATCAACGGTGTTTGCAAGAGATGCACCAACCCCACCACGAGGTGATGCTGTAAAGTTCGCAACCTTGCTGCCAACATAACGAGCAGTCTGATGCCCGCCAAGAACCATACCCATCATACCGAAGGCTTCGGCTGTTGCCGGTTCCATACCGTCAAACATTTGAGGCAAATATTCACGAGCCGCAAGCTGACCCGCAGAAATGACCAAGGCATCTTCTACATTCTCGCGAACATAGGGAAATGCCCGTAAGGTATACAAAGACTGCATCTTGCGGTTCACAAGCGTTTGCCGACGGCCTTCTAAGGTTTTGTACTCCGCACCAGTTTTTGAACCACCTTTGCGGATGATGTCATCCATCTGCAGGTCAACTTCCCGCAGTTCGTTGTTTAAGCGACCCATAGCTTGCATACTGCGCTGCTGGCTAACAGCAATGCTCATGGCCTTCAAGTTAATCTTGGCTTTGCCATCTGCCTGATTGATAATCTGGGCAGCTTCGAACGGGTCATCTACATCCTTGAGAAGCTTGCCCATAGTTGTACCGGCGTAGCTTTGCTTTAGCTTTTCGAACTTTCGCATGGTTCGCGCACTGCGAAGGGTTCCCGGACCAACCATCCCAAGAACATTCTCGACGAACATAACACCAAACTGCTGGGATTTAGGCAGTTCGTTGAAAGCTAGGTCAATAAGATTACCTGCAGCTTCGTCTGTTATAAACTCCTTGCGCTGAAGAGTACCATCTTCTAACTCAATCATTGCAATATTATTGTACTGGTCTTCTGTCAGCGTACCATCGTCTAGCTGCTTTTTCAGCCTTTCGTGAACACCATCGTTGAAGGCCATTTTCATAGTAGGACGGGGAATTGCCTTATCGATGTAGTTATAGGCCGTGTCTAAATCTTGCTGTATATCACTAGAACGAGCACCCCATTCGGCGGACCAATCGGTTCCCTTTTCTTTGGAATCCAGATATGCACCCAAGGCGTGTTTGCCCATGACATAGCCCATAGCTGGGCCAGTTGCCATGAACTGTCCGGCTTCAGCCAGCCGGGTCTCTAAGGAACTATAGAAATCACCGGTCTCGAACTGGTCTACAAAGATTTGGCGAACCGTTGGGTCAGGCACATATTGAGACAGCATGTTATCCAAATTGATGCGGTTCTGGGCATACCGTTCGGCAGCAGGAACAAGCATCGGGTCTTTGATTACCTCTGCCGCAACAACCTCGCCACGACGGGCAAACGGAATCTGGACCTCTTCTCCAGCTTTTATGGCTTGGCCGTGTTTTACCCATCTAGCCCGTAACTCGACCATAGCTTCTGGGTTCTTGTTCGCAAAGTCCAAGACCCGTTCGTTGATATTCAAGTCACCTAGTTTTGGAACATTACCCGCAAGCACATCTTCCCACGCTACCCCAGCTTCCTGTGCTGCAATGTCCTGTGCAGCAGCAGGCTCCAAGGTAGTGGTTGTGGTTTGAACACCTAGTACAGGGTCTTCTGTGCTAACCTCAACCTTTGCTGGTTCGTCGAGCATGACCTTGCGTTCCACAGGAGCAATAGAAATACGCTGTGGTTTACCCGCAGTAGCAGGTGCATCTCCAGAGGTCTCGTAACCTACGATATCCCGTTCTTTAACTGGCTTCGATACTTCTTGTGGCTCTGCCATTACGACTTTGCTCCTGACATCATTTGCATAACTTCGGCTGCAGGAACTGGTTGTGTTCCAGCCTCGTCCCTATAGAAGGAAGTGCCGTCTGAATAAAAACCTGTGTCTTTATCTAGGGTCAAGGTTCCTGCAGGTCTAGGGGCCGCTACATCAGCAGCAGCAGGGGCTGCAGCAGCAGTTGCCTTATAGTTCGCAGCTTGGGCTTGGCGAATAATCTGGTCAGCACGAAGGATACGTGCCTCGCGGCGTCCGAACTCAGGAGCAATAGCTACCTCGTGCAGGATTTCCAACCGGCGACGCTGACGCTTAAAGTCGTCGATAACTACCCGCAAGCTTGCCTGTGCCTGTGCCTTGGATGTAAACCAGCCAACTTGACCCAAGCGTTGTAGCTGAATCTCAAAGTCTTGGTTCGACAAGCGGCCTGAAGGGTCAACAGCACGAGCCATTTCTGCAGCCAATGACAGCTTGAGAGCGTCCATTTCAGAAAGCTTTGTAGCTGCGTCTTTAGATAGAAATCCAGTATCTATTGCCCGTTGTGTGAGGCTTTCTACAGTAGTCCCCTCTTCTAAACCACCTTGGTCTCTAAAAAATTGGTCAATCTGACCCCCTTCTCCAAAGATACCAAAGCCTATGCTTTGTACTTTAGCCTTCAAACCACTAGATGTTTCTTTATCCGAAACCAAGGTGTACAAAGCATCTAGTTTATTTATTGTTCCTTGAGAAGCGTTATACTGTTCAATAACCTGTTCTTTATTTAGCTTGTTGCGAGTAAAGTAATCTTCGGGGGGAGCCATCTTGGTTTCCCGCTTCAGGTAACCGCCAGTCATTGTTGCTTGGTCTTCTTTTATCTTTACCAATGGAGCATAGGCTTGGATGGCAGCACGGTAATCTCCGCCGAACTCATCGTTCACATAGTTCGCGAACTGCGTTTGCAACTGCTGGCTACCTGTTAAGGTTCCGGCAGCAAGCTGACCGAAGCCCATACGTTCCATTTCAACTGCAGACAACATAGTTGCATAGGCATCTTCTGCCGTATCAGCATAAGACACATCTTGAAAGTTCTTGATAAACGCCTGAACATCTGTGCCGTAGCCAAGGTTCGCAGAGACACGCTGGATAGCTTCTAGGTCTGCATCCCGAAACTCCAAAGTGGAATCCTTAGTCTTACCATCGACAGTACGAAAAGAAACCACAAAAGCGTTCGAGGGGTTGGATATCTTGCCTGCACTTGTTTCGTTCTGGATGAGCTTTTGGTCAGCAGTGTTCTGTACCTGCCGGTCACTACCCGGCATAATTTTAGAAGTGTTCAAGAACCCAAACAGGGGTTTGTAGGCTTGGTCTGCTGGGATGTAGTCGTGAACCACATCTGTGCGACCTTCTTTGTATCGCTGTCCTGTAATATAGTAATCAGAATACTTCTGAACATCGTTTACAAACTTGTCGCGATAGTTCGGATTTTCATTGAAGAACTTCTCTGCTTTTGCAGCATTCTTGGGGTCTGACAAAATAGTGTTCCAAGTGTTTAGCCATGTGCCGCCAGCCCGAAGTGGATTGTCGGGGCGCAGGTCTTCATCCCACTTTTTATTGGGTTTATCGAACATCAAGGAACCATATCCGATACTGTTCTCAATGTTCGACATCTTGTTGGATACACCCGTAAGATACGGTTCGAACCTTTTAGGAAGACCAGTAGGCTTGTTAATATCACCCTTCAGGAATGATTGAACAAGCTCCATACCCATCTTGTCTTCAAATTCTCTATCCGCTGCTGCTTGTTTTGCTGCTGCATCAGCTTTCTCTTTAGCAATCTGATTCATCTCACCAAGAAAGCCACGGAAAAAGGAAGCTACCATAGGCATTATTCAGTCTCCCTTTCAGCTAGGAACCCGCGCTCTTCGGGTTCGCGGGGTGTGCGGCCTGCCCGAATTGCAGCGTTGACATTTTCTTGAACATATGCAAACATCTGTGGGTTGTTGTCCTTCATCATCTGTAGGAATGTATCATCGTCCATCTCACCTTCAGACATTGGGTCGTCGTTTTCGAACAGGCGATAGGGGATACCTTCATCTTCCGCCATGTTCGCAATTAGGATACCTAAAGATGGCTTGATAAGAAGCCCAGTGTCCAAACTAAACGAACCTTCTTGAAAACCCTGCACAACAATACCCTCAACAATAACTTCAACAGATACACCAACCAATAACAGTTTGAACATTTCTTGCTTGTTGCGAGGCTTGCTAATCCGTTTGATAGCTTCGTCGAGGGCTTCTTCTGGGTCTACATAGCGGGGTGGCCGACCCCAAGACCACTTGGTATTGTCCTGTGTTAGAGAATGTCCGGGCGGTGCTGCTGCGAACGGGTCGATACCTTCTATTGTTCCTGCAAGGGGATTACGTTCAGCCATCACTCACCTCTATCGATTTAGACTCTTTGCGAACACTAGCGGCAGATGTTTCTGTTACCTCTGGAATCTTAGCTGCTTGAACAGCAAGAGTCCGGCGTCCCCCGCCCAAGGTACGCTCTGTTCTGTATTGGTCAAAAAACTTGTTTGTTTGATTGTTCGAACTGTACTCTCTCATAAACCGACGCAGGGCAACCTGCATGTCAGGACGGTTCAAACCCACCATATTTTGTGCCTGTCCTACAGCAATACCTCGCGCAGGGCCTGAGCCACTGACCCGCTGATACTTTGGTAGGTCAGGTGCGTAATCGTCCTTATCTTTTTGTGAGGACAGATAGGCTGATGCGGCTGTGCTCAAGAAGCCTCCGCTACGACCAACCACGTCTCCACTTTCGTATTCCTTTTCACCGAAGATAAATTCTACAGCCGGTTCGATGAAGCTGGATAGAGAGTTGAAAAAAGAAGCGAATGACATTTGTTAAAGTATCCTTGCTAACCACGAACCAAGCTGTGAAGCCATAGCGTCTTTTTGCTGCTGATTATAGTAGGCTTGTGTCGCAGCATTTTGCATAGCTTGCAAACCAGTATCGTGCTGACGTTGAAGAGCGTTTTCACTTTTCTGGAAGTTCCACGCAGCATTGTCACGATACTGTTGCCACAGATTGTTCAAGGCATTTTGACTTGCATTGTAAAGGTTCTGTGTATTGATGCGGTTCGTTTCGTTTTGTATGGTTGTTGCGGCAGTGTTTACTTCGCGACGCCACACCGCATTTGACTGGTCAACCGCGAACTGCATGTTCGCATTGAACTTGTCACGGGAATCTTGCATCTGACTATTGAACTGAGACATTGCGTTCGCTTCAGATACATTGAACTGGCGCATGGCTGCAACGCGGTTCGCGTTTGCTGTCTCGACCTGCGAACCAAGTTCGGCAAAGAACTCTTCAACCTGTAGCTCGTTTTTGGCATTGAATTGCTGACGGGCATTATCTTCTGCCGCATCCTTGAACAAGCCTTGAACTAGGCTACTATATGTAAGTGTATCACTTTTTTGCTTGTTGTCAAGGTTTTTCAGGTCTACAGATAGTAGGGCTTGAGCTTCTGTAACAGCACCTTGTAGGCGGGCATTGAGGTTCGCTTTGTCCATTGCAGCGTAGGTTGCAGCATTGGCAAGGGCAGTTTGCTGCTGGTTGTTCAGGTTTTGTAGCTGGATTGTAGCGTACTTGTTCGCATCTTGCTGGGCAATCTGAACCCCAGATTCCATGAGGGCTTGGGTTATTGCAGCCCCCGCCATCGAACTGGCACCCAAGCCACGAGCTTGCATGATGCCTGACACTTTGCGAACCGCTGGGGAAGCCCATGGGGGGAGGGGTCCGCCCGATTGAATAGAGGACATTAGCTGCCCAAGTTGATACTGCGTGGTAGCCTGTGGGTCGAGGGTCTGAGTAGCTGCTGTGGCAATAGCCCCTGCAGATGGACCAGCCTGTACACCTGTCATGTCAACATAGGGCTGGGTTGGAGTTAGCTGGGCAGCTTGCGCCCCGCCTAGCTGTTGAAGACCGGGTGTTACGTCTGTTACCTGTGCAATCTGACCAACACTAGGAGCAGGGGTTGTGGGGGCCGTCGGGGTAATTCCTGTGGTGGGAGCAGCGGCAGTTGTAGCGGCAGGAGTTGGGGCTGCTAACTGTCCGGCTGTAGCTGCCATGAGTTCCCCGGTTTGAACCGTAGGCACTACAGGGGAAACTTGCTGGATGTTGGCAGTTACCCCTCCTGCAAGGTCTCCAACCTCTTGTTGCAACTGTGCGTCTGTTGTAATCGTCGCCATAGGTTATTCCCTACTCAATACTTTGTCTAGTTTATCTTCGACACGATGTAATGCGTCCATGACTTTTCTCATATCATCTCGTAACTCAAACTTGGTTGCGTAGTCTTCACGTGTCTTGTTTAACAAAATCTCAAGACGCTTGACTTCTTTAGCCATAGTAGTAACCCAAAAGCCACCACCTGCTACGACCAAGCCTAATAGTATATCAACGAGTTCGGTCATTTCCATTGCTTACCACCCAGCAGGTACTTTGCC
>Ga0255781_10000902_pt1 | contig 24292 bp, 40 predicted proteins | sample 101ome_21_FD_179979 | JGI IMG/M metagenome (GOLD analysis project Ga0255781, IMG submission 179979) | Coastal salt marsh microbial communities from the Groves Creek Marsh, Skidaway Island, Georgia - 101413BT metaG (version 2) | ecosystem: Environmental > Aquatic > Marine > Intertidal zone >... | reverse complement strand
AATAGTAACGTCCTTCATCTAATAGGACGGGGAAAATATCATTATCGTCATTTATCTGTTTGACGATTTTTGGATCGATATCAATCAATCCTGTGTTTTCTTGCAATTCATCAATCGTTATTTTATCGAGCATCTTGTTAAGATCGTTTTTATTAAGAGCTGACGGCAACAATATTTTTTGATCGCGTATCTCATCAAAACCACCGTTCCCTGTGTATGGGTTACGGCCAAACGCCTCATTTATAGCTTCATTGTATAAGCGACCATCAAACTCCTCGACGCCTTTATCAAAAGCCTTTTTTGTATAAATAGCCTCGACAACCTTACGCCCCGTGGCCAACGCCTGAGATTGAAACAACAAAGCCTGGCCAACTTCGCTCATATAAAAACTTTTTGCTTCATCAGAGTTTATTCCTGGCGGCTTATTCCCTTGTTTGAGGAGATCAAAACCAGCAAGAGCAAAATTGGCCGCATCTTGCGCACCTAAAGAAAGCAAACCGCCAACATGGGCCATTTGATCTGATTGCTTTGAAACTTGTTCCAATATGTCTGGAGCAAGACTTCCAGCATATCTGTTAATTTCTTGCAAAAGATTCAGACGAGCTCCGCGATCGCCTTCTTCGAGGATATTGCTAAGAACAGAAATTTCTTGATTCGTTAATAATTTGAGAGGACCGCCATATATTCTTTGAACACGTCTTGCTGCTTGGATGCGATCCAACCACGATGCAGATGCCTGTTCTTCTGTAACTCGACCAGGCTCATTCATAGCCGGCAATAAAACCGGTTTGAAATCAATTTGGCCAGCTCGAACAGCATAAGAGACAGGATCTTCTTCGAGTCCTCTCACCATATTATTATAAAGAGCTTGAGCGCTGTTAAGGATTGCGACCTCAACCTTGGTATCTAATCCCTTTGCTCCAGCACCAGGAATACCATCAGACATCTCTTTTATTGCAAGATCGAGCTCGACTGGCCCCATCTTACGAAACCCAACCATTTGCGTTCGTATTTGATAGAACTCATTTAACTTATCTTCTGCCGGCCCTCGATATTCTTCTGGCAGTTGCAAAATACGTTGAGCCATTTGAATTATTTGAGCTTCCCCAGGATCTCCGCCTTTTTCAAGGATCTGTTGAAGATCACCAATATCTCTTACCAAATCGCGGCCTTCGCCTTTTAAAAACGATCGAGCATTGTTTGTTTCTGCATTAAGAGATCGAACTAGGCTCCGTGTTTTTTCAACACCCAATTCTTTTGGAGGATTCTTCGTAAGATCCGCAAGGAACGCTTCTTGATCTTTAAGATTACCAAGGCGCTGAAAATCTGCGATTGTTCCATCAATAACTGATTGTTCTGTGGTGTGAATAACTATCTTGCTAATTGCAGCTTCATCGCTGCCATTGTCTCGCATGTAAGTAGCAAGGTTTTCTAAACCGATAGAAACCGCGACTGATCGCATGTTTGGATCAGCTATGCTTGAAGCATTTCTAAATATTTCTTTTTGACGCTGATCGATGCCAATTATCGCACGACCTCTAGCATCGTCTTCGAGCTTTTTGCTCCAATAATTAGAATATCTAAAACCAGCAGTAGCTGCGTGCGACCCTAGTTTGGTCTGTAGAACGCCGGCAACCTCTGGATCCAGGTCCGACAAAGCAGCGGGAAAGCCGTCAACAACATCGGTTAGACGTGTTTGTATTTCTGCTAACGGTGTTTCACTATTTTGGCCTTCAGTAACAATACGATCGATCTCGAGCATTGCATCAGTTTCAATTTCTGAAGATGCAATTCGATTAGCAATCTCATATGCTTTGCGCTCACCGGCTGTTGTTGGCCCTCCAGCTGCACGCAATTTGCCTAGAACTGGCTGCGCACCCATTTCTCGAACTATTTCACCAGCCTGTTGCTCGTCTTTTTTGATCTGTTCCCGATACAAGAAATCAGACATTTGATCGACGGTCTGGCTAATCGTTTGACCAAATCGAACATTTTCACGAAAATTTGCAAAATCAACATTTGCAGGCTGTGCAGATCTAACGCCAAGACGTTGATATGTAGGAAGTCTAGCCATTTTTACCTCACGTCCAAGCTGCCATGCCGCCGCCATAGTTACCCATGCCGCCACTTAAACTAAGAGCTGGGAAACCAGTTTGCTGACTTCGTTGATATCCACCATAAATAGTTCCAGCAGCATTTATATAAGCTGTTGCCATAGCGGTACGGCCAGCATCTTTATAGATTTTGGACTGATAATCAGCCATTCCCAAAGCCATCTGAGAGTTATCAAGCGAGGTGTTATATTCGCGGATGCCTTCTTTCATAGATCTATTCTGTAATGCCTGAGCAGATCCGGATGATGGATCGATATTGCCAGCCGCAGCTCCAGTTATGATTGCCGCATTTGTTTCATTTATCCGACGAAGAACATCAGCCGCTTGCTGTTTGTAAGCGATTGCTTGACTGCGACCTTGAATACGCGCCTGGGCTGCTTGAGCGTTATATGCTTTTTGCTGTTGCCGGCCAGAATAAAGCTGACCAGCAGCAGACACGGCGGTCATTGCAACTAATGATATTGCTGCTGACATATCAATTCCCCACTGACATACGATATTCGATACCAAGTAACGTCATTTTTAATGGCGCGGTTTGGCTAATCGTAATTTGACCGGTGTTAGTAAAACCTAAGAGTCCGCTGACTGTCTTGGTTCCTGTAAATTCTTCAACAGCAGTATCAAGAACACCTTCACCAAATTGTCGGAACGCAATTTCTTTTCCATTGATCGTCATGTTTTGCGTTTCGTACACGACGGCATCCACCTGGAGGATCCGCTTTTTTGTGCCTAACAATGTACCCTGAGCCAATCTTGGCTCGGCAGGCATGGTTTTGAGGGTTACGTCGTAATTCAGCCCGATTTGATAAGACGTTGTTGCTGGTGTATCAAAAGAAACATTACTAAAAAAATGCGTAACTTCTTGATCCGCCTCGATTATACCATCTCGAATAATTTTAACTGTTTCATCGTGTAAATGAACCACATAAACACTTGACGCCGCCCCACCACTTAAAGCGCTATCAAGTTGTAAATCTGAATCAAATTTCTCTAAATAATACCGAGTTTGACCCTCTACTACACGTTTTACAATTACATAGATCGAATCAATCTCGCATCCGATCGCTATAAATTCTCCATCAGTTGTAAATGCACTGGGCGCAATAACATTTTGTGTGGCAAGTATAGAGTAAACCGTCATCGTTCCATCGCTATTTACGATGAACATTCTATCGGTTTCATCTGTCGACGTTGCGCGTCGAACCGCTAAATCAACAGGGTCTTTAATTAAATGCGAACTAAGAACAGACAGCATCTGCGTGTTATATGATGCTGTAGCGTCTGAAAACTGAAAGCTAACAAGCGATTTACCTTGCCGCTGCACAAAAATCGTGGCGCCATTCAAGTCATCGATGGGAACGCCAGGTTTGCTGCCCAATCTAGTTTGTGGCTTCACCAAAAAACTAGAAGGTGTAATCGGATCATTCGGACCCTGAGAAACAACAAACTCGCCACCAGAAGTAAAAATCTGAAGCTCGGGGCCGCTAAACATATGAGTAATAACATTCAGCTGATTGGTATTGATTGTTGCTTCCACTGAATCATCATCCAATGCAGATCCAGGATTGAAGTTAAAGAAATCAATAACCCTCGAACCCCAAACCGTATTCGGCCTGGATTTAGCCCCACCAAAATATAAACGCCCTTCATGGAAGGTTGCTGATCGAGGCCAGCCTCTGGTGTCTGACCAGGTGTCCTCGTACCCATGCTCACTTTCCCACTCACCAGCAAGAATGTCAGATGTATCAAAAAAGTCTATTTCGACATACGCCTTCATCTCTGTATGGCTAACGTATTCTGTATATCGAGCACGACCAAAACCATTTAATACATTTAGGTATTCGCCCACAGCTGCCGGCTCGAACGGATTTATTGTATATTGAGATGTGTTATCTGGGGCCGTATCCCAATCAGGATAGACCGTAAGAACCTTCGATGACGCAACATAGTCTTCGACATGCCGCGTTTGTCCCGCTCCGGTTCCAGCTGTTATATGTATGAACATACCATTGGGTTCATCATCCGCGGTAAAGCTCGAAGCAGCTTTAAGAGTTATTGAAGCAGAGCTTCCAGCTTGAGCCGTTCCAGTGTCTGTTGTTGCGGCAGAAGCTGTAATCGTTATGTTTCCAGTAACAGCAGATGGCGTAATCGTGAACTGCGGTTCATGTGTATCTATAGCATAGGCATACTGCGGAATAAAACTTATAGGCAGAGCGCCAATCGTCCAGCTTGTATCGCTATTCCTTATAATTCTTTGCGGCTCAAGATCCTCATGCACCAGGATAAGAGTATCAACAGCTTGCGTATAATTAAGCTCATCGAGCATCGCTGCCGTTATTGTAGTTGTGGCATAGACATTACCGCTACCATTTATGTTTGTTTGCAGCACACCGTCTTTAAAAATGTACATACGCAAATCAACAAAAACCAACGTATAGCTATCGGTCGTATTGAACTCGAATGGAATTATTTTAAAGTCTGTAAAAGACGTACCAAAATTATGGATAAATCTTAGACCATCTCTGCGCCTTACACCGCCTTGAGGCTGGACATATACATTCGTCGCAGTCTCTAGTGCGTTCTGATATTGCTCGAGATCAGTACGCGCCTTGAGAAGCGGATCCAGCTCTCCGACTGAAAAGTTGGTTTGAAACTGAACAATCCGCGTCATGTTATCCTCTTACGTCTATAAGCGAATAATCCTCGATAACGTGCGATGGCTGGCCACGACTGTCGATGTTCATGGCTTCACGAAACAAACCGCCTCGGCCATTTTCACCAGGAGTGCCAAAAGCCAATGAACGATAGTAATCAGCTTTGCTTATCTGATCTGTGATAATCATACCAAGCTCACCGGCCATAGCCGTCCTAAGCAGATGCACAAAATAATATGGCATCTTGGACTCACTCACCGTTGCCTGATAATCGATGTAGACATTTTCCTCATTGGTATAGACCTGATCGCCGTAGAGCTCCCAGCCATATCGGAGAGGCATACCAAATGTATCAGCGGTATTAAAAAGCGCTCGAACACCAGAAATAATATCACCTGGTAACTGATAGGCATAATTCCATTCAGTAACCGGAGATGTTGCTAGACGCGCTAATTGTACTTTTTTATAGCTCCAAGACCACGGATACCTAGAAAGCAAAGAATCCCGAAGATCGGGATAAAGGCGGTCGCAAGCCTGCGCAGCATCAGACCCTTCTGTGAAGGATGATATCGGTTGAGCTCCCAGGATAATAAGTGCATCAGAGCATATAGATAGGCTAGTATCACCTGCTGCCATGCGGACCCCCTAGTCTAGGAGGGGACCAGATTTCCCTGATCCCCGTCCGTCTTAGATAACTGCCGTTGTAATAACGCCAGCAGTATTGGTGGCAACCAAGGTTTGACCGCCGTCGGAGCCATAGGTGTAAATCCAATCACCAGTGTTGATTAGACCTTCCACGCTATTGAAATAGCCCGAGCCAGCGATCGTTGCTTTGGAATCTCCAGCTGATTTATAGCTGTAGATACTTGGAGCCTGTCCAGCTTTGGAAGCCGCTACAGTTGCCCAATTTGCTTGTGCAAACGCCATTAGTCAGTCTCCTATTCTGTACAGCTTATCTTAACGATGCCCTCATCATCGATGGCCACTGCGCCAGCGGAGAACATGGAGCTAACGAGGAAAGATGTCTTTTCTGGGACATAATTCACTTCGCTTTTTTGCGCCATTGACTCAGCATAGCCCAGGGCATCTTTGTGCCAGGCAAAGCAAGTACGGGTTGTTGGTTTTGGAATACCGCCTTCATCACGATCACCCATAGTCAACACCGTGAAACCCATGAACTGATTGATTTCACCTTGAACAAGGGCTTTTACAGATGCGAAATCGGAGGACGTGACTTCGGTTTCACCAAGCAGAGCATCGAGCTGAGATGCGTGCATGAGAAGATAACGACCCTCGGAAGGGACGTTGTTCTCATTCATAGCCTTAGCAGTTGCACGAAGCTTCTCGATGTTCATGTTAGATGCCGCACCACCGATCGAGGTTGCAACGGTCGATGGGGAAGCAGCTGCATCGAGAGCATCGATGACGATCTGATCCATGCGACGTGCAATCGACTTGGATACGACTTCAACCAATTCACGACGCTCATCGAAATTGATGTGTGACTGATGGAAGATATCGCTGTACTCAGCAGCAATATAATCGCTCATCGTCGCAGTGACTTGGCTGTAGGTTACATTGAGAGGAGTAACGTCTGTTTGCGGAACGCGAACAGTTGCTACGCCTTTACCGATTTTTGGAAACTTTACAGTATTTCCTTGAACGCCTGTGCGTGTACGGCAAGTACCGCGCAACAGAGATTCAGCTTGATAAGCCTGCTTTACCTCTGACTCAAACAGGGTAACGAAGGCCGTTGTGACATTCTGCGCCATAGCAGAATCCTCCTAAAAAGAGTTTTCGACCAAGCGCGATCCGTTATCCTGAGAGGGCGGTCGCTTGCGCGGTTGTGGCCGCGCCACCAGCGGGTTCACCGCAGTAGACGGGCCGCACAAGCGGTTATCCGACATTAAGAATATAAATCAAAGCAATCGCTTTTGCAATAATTTATGATTGCGATGCCATCCATTGCTTTTCAATACGTGTTCTAAACGCTGTATCTGTAGTCCATCGAGGATCCGCTATCGCAGCTTCGAGGTCAGCTCGAGTCATTTCTGCTTGCTGCGGAGTAATCTGCGTTGGAATACCTTCGTTCGTTAACGCCTGATGATACTTCAAGAACGCATTGATTGCGTCTGCGGTATCCAAACTATTTGCGATGGCATCACGTTCGTTATTGTTAAGCGGCGCCTTCATCAACAAACGCTCCGCCATTTGGATCTTTTCTTGCGCACGCTCACCAAGCTTCGACATTTCCGCCTGGCGATCATATTCGAGCTCTTGATTGTGATCCGCTCCTAATCGAACCACCTTCGAGGCAAGATCTTCGAAAGCTGCCTGGCTAATGCCGTTCTCTTTAGCCCACTCCATATATAAACGTGAAACAGGATCCTCAGAGTCAAAACCCTGATCAATAAGATCTTCAACCTTATAATCACCCTCTGGAGCCTTATGTTTTCCCTGGCTGAATTGCTTGCGCAATTCGTTATAGCTTTTCGCCAGCTTCTCAACATCTGGGCCATCATCATCCCAAAATTGTTGAGGAAAATAATCAGGCCGCTCCAAAGGCTCTTTATTTTCATCTTCATTGCTTTGAGCAGCATATTCTGGCTCCTCTGCGTGTAATGGTATTGGAGCCTCTTGAGACTCTACAGAAACGTCTTCTTGGGCCTGGGTATTGAGCAACGGGGCATCGTTATTGATGTTCTCCTGTTGAACGGTTTCCTGGTTATCCATTGTCACTTCTCTCTATTCGTTTTTCGATCATGCGGACAATCTCAGCCATACCTGTCCGGACATAGCCATAACTGGCGTCTTCTCCAGGGTTCCAAGTAGGACGTTCAATAGTAATTGAGCGAAGATGCTCAAACACCTTGCGCCCTTCTTCGGATTTAAAAACACGCCCATACAAGATGTCGAGATCGTCCGCTTTGACGAACCCATCAGAAGACGCTTCCGTTAATCCTTCCCAGCCATCATCGACCATTATCTCATCGCTTCCATAACAGCACCGCCATCATCGACCTGCTGCGGCTCCTCCGCAGCCATCATTTGCTGTTGCATTTGCATCATAAATTCTTGCTGCTCTTCTGGGTTATTCAATATGTTTTGATCGATGCCCAGCCGCTGCGCGATAAACGCAAGAACACGCGGCACTGAGACTGTTGCTTGACCCTGCGGACCCATTTGGTTTGCGATCTGCATATATTGAACAACGTCATTGATCTCCTGTAGCTTCTGCGCTTGAGCAAGAGGAGACACTGGCGTCACCTTTACTTCCGCGCCATTCACTTTCAATGGTAGATCAATCAGGCCTTGCTGGTCCATAACGAACAATGTTCGAGAAATTATCGGAACCATCGTTTCAGTAATGAGACGACCAAAGGCACTGCCTAAATTAGTAGCAAGCTCCCTGGTGCGCTCCGATATCTCTGTCGCACTCCTCGCAGACATATTGTCTGGAGGAAGTGTATCGTCCATCAGGATCTTTTTAATATTCATTCGCAGGTCGTTTATCACGATCTGACTGGTATTGAAGTCACCAGCCCGAGGCAATGGAGCTAGAGATGCACCATTTGGGCCGCCATTCCTGGCCACCGCAACAACAGCACCTGGTTGGATCTTAATGTTCTGCGGATTTAGAACGCCATCATCCGCAGCTGTATAAACACCCGCGATCGAGAGAGATGCGTTTTTCAGCACTAGCTCAAGTGTTTTATTCAGCGTTTTGATGTCTGCAATGGCAGTAACGAGAGGGCCACGACCATACACTTCGCCGGCCACTTTCATGTAACGAGCCACAACAAACGGGCTCGATCGCATGTCTCGATGTACAAGTTCTTGTTTTTTTGCTGGCCATATAACGTGATAGTGATATCTGCCGGTAATTTGATCGAAGATGACGCAATCCATTAGATCAAGCTCTTGATCCGGACGACGCTCGATGGCGTCAACAAGATCAGCTGTCATCTGCGCATCAGGAAATTCACGCTGAACAGCTTCTGCCTTTACTCGAAGCTTTCGATATACGTTATCGACATTACCGTTTGCACCTTCCTCGATGCACACCAGGTACTGAGGAATAGGCATAAAACGAACAGGCGTAACCTCATCGCCTGGCGTAATCATCATCACACCAGTGCCGACCGCTAGATCGAGCAGAAACTCACCCATAGCTAGATCAAAATTGGTTTGACGCAGTGTTTCAAACAGACGATCGGTATATTGATCGAATATTTCTTGCGCTCGAACCCTGTCTTGCTCTGGGATCTGCGATCCTGGCTCAAGCCTTGCCCATGTTTTATATGGCGGGAAAAGACCAGCTTGCAGGCGATTAGCAAAACGCTGAGTAGCGTGAATGGCTGTGCTGTCGAATACACGGGCCATCTTAGACTTGCCTGCTACACGGCCTTCGTAATACCCCGAATATAGATTGCGTTGTGGTAAAGCAAATTCGTAGCAGTCCTCGTAAATAGAACGCCACTCGTCTTTTCGAGCTTGAGCCTTAGCTTCACGCTCCATCAATTCTTTTACGTTCAATCTAGGCATCTTTTTTCGCCTTTAATCTTTTACTGATTGCCGCAGACTTGCTTCGAGCATCAGATTTTGAGGACGCACCCCAGGCACGCAAAGACAATAAAAGCCTAGTGGGCCTGCCTTTCTCGTCACGCTCAGGACCAGGATTGCCGGCCATACGCGCCAGAAAAGACGCTCTACGCGGGTTGTCACCGCTCTTTACCGGCCTTTTGAGGTTAGCACCTTCTGTGCGCTTGAAGTATGCGCGACCAGCTGCATTAAGACCGCCGCTTGGATTCTGGTGCTTCTTTGCGACCATCGCGCCCCTCAATCTTTCTCATGGTTCCAAAAATATAGGCTTGCTTACGCTTTCCCTTTAGCCCTAGTCGCTCTGCGCTTAGGAGCAGCTTTCGGTGCATCTTTTTTGGCATCGACTTTCTCCTCTACTTCTGGAGCTGGCGCTGCTATTTCTTTACGGAAAACGCGGGGATCTTGCTTGAGCTTTGTCATATCAGGATCCAGGTCCAAGGGTTCGACGCATACCAGTTTGCGGTCCTTCCTGACGCGCTGGAGACATCAGAAGCCGCAGACCACCTGTTCGGCGTGCTCGGCGCCTAGCTGCCATCCTGGAAGCCTCTTCACGGGTTTGAGCTTCAGCCCTGGCTTCTGCACGCTCTTGAGCCGCAGTAACTTGAGGTGACGGAGCTGGTGCTCTTGGAGAGCTTCCAGCCAATGCGTCAACCGCGCCGCCTATCACTCGAGAAATTGCTCTAACAGGTGCTCCCATTTCGAATCCTCACCATTAAGTAATAATCATCGCCTTCTGGACCATAGCGTTCCATTAGACCTTCAGTTTTAAAATACATTTTTTCAGCGTACTTGTAAGCTGTCTCGTTAGACGATCGAACGGTGATTTGCAGGCGCCTAACATCGTACTCATCTTGAATATGGTCTAATATATGCCTTCCGCCTTTTATGAGTGCTATCGCACTACGGTTCACATGGACCGTTGGAATCATCCAAACCTCTCCGACGCCTGGCCATAATGGTCGAACACCGAACATGCAGGCAACCTGGCCCAAACGAAGAAAAGTCCAGGACAGATCCTCGAAGGCCATTTCGATGGTATATTCATACCACTCTGGCAAAACTTTAGTGTAATTCAGCTCATCGCCTTTTAATTCAGCTTTGAGGAGATGCTCTGGTCGAAACGGCACTAATTGTTGATCTTTGCCATGCCAATGCTGTCCAAGATTCATCATTAGAAAATTTCAAACTCCGTGTTTGCCGTGTAGGTTCCACCTTTACCAGCATAGGATCCACGGCGCAGCCTACGCTGCTCACCACCGCCAAGCATCAAATAACCAAAAGCATCGCCGCAGTGAGAGTGTTCGTTCTTAACCGGACTATCTTTAAACCTTTCCTGACCAGCTCCGAGACTTTGGCGCTTGAAAAAATAGCCGCCAGACAGACTTTTACGCAGTCTCAGGCATTTTTTGTCAATCATCAACCCTGGCTTGCCGGAGATCAACCTGGACATAGGCGATGCTCCAGCCTCTCGGCGTACCTGGAACGCATTGCTATCAGTCGGCTGCGCCTTAAATCCTAGCGATCGAAGATGATCGAAGGCCGTAACCTCGTAGATCTCATCGCGTTTGTTACCCGCAGGATCACCCCATATCAAAATATCATGCTTAGAATATCGTTCCGCAATCCTTCCCAGCAATTCCTGGCCAAACCGCTCGAGGCCCATATCGAACGTCACTAGCTCATCGCAGATGCGCCAGGCTCCACCTGTTGTTCGCTGCCCAAAGATCGCCGCAGGCGTCAGTCCAAAGTCCACCCCGATTTGTATCGGATAATAGGGATCCACCTCGACATCGCCGCTCATCAGCTCGTCATCATACTCCGGCCAGACCGGACGGCCTTCCTGGACAAACGTGTACATTCCCTGGGCATAGCAACGGATCCAGTCGGCGTTCTTACCGCCTAACAGCTGCTGATAGTATCCAGGCGGTAGATTATGCCGGTTCTCTGCTTTCGGATTGACTTGCCACCATTTACCGCCAGAAAACATAAATCCCTGGCTCTCAGGATTATTTTCCGGCACTTCATCGGGACTGGCCTGCAACACTCCACCTGGCTGGCGATGGAACGTCCAGGGATATTCACCCTTGATTGGGTTTTTCTCAGCAAGATCATGCCACCAATGGTCATTATCTGGCGGGTTTGTATCCATCCAGATCCCGTACCAGGTCGGGCCACCGTCTTTTTTCGTTGGATATCTTCCAACTCGGTGCGTTAAACCATCGATCACGGCCTTCGGCAGCTCTCGAGCCTCATTGACCCAAGCCCCAGTAAGCTCAAGCGATAGCAATTTCCGAACATCTTGTGGCGACGTAAGCGCCATAAAGATAACTTCGCAGTCAATTCCGGCGGCATCACCTCGAGCAGGCAGCTTGATATGGTGCGTAATCGGCGGCTGCCAGCGTATTCCACCCCAGATATCCTCGGGAAACAGCTCTTGCCAGGTCTTGATGGTAGTGGTGCGCAGCTCGGGATAAGTATTCCGAACAATCACGAAACGCGAATAGCGTATGCCATCGCGCGGGCTGGGCTTCTGACGGACTGCTCGAAGCATTATCTCAGCTGCGCAACCATAGGACTTACCGGAACCAACCGGTCCCATCAAGCCTCGAACGAAACTTTCATCGTGTAAAAACTTCCAGACCGTTGGACTATTGGAGAAATCCAAATCCATCGATGGCAAATTACTCAAGATATCGTTCCTCGATATGGCACTCGCCTCTGTTTCATATCTGGTTGATCCAGCATCTCTTCAATTCTGGTGCGCAAATATATTAGCTCACCATGAAGATACCTTATGTCATCGCGTAATTGAATAATCTCGACGCGCAAATCTTCCTCGCTCATCTTATTTTCTCCCGTAACCGCGTTCTCGAGCCAGCTTCCGACGCCGGATTATGACCTTCGCCTCCTGGTAAACCTTGGTCGGACAGCTCAAGATCCGGCAAATATCATCTCGAAGAACACCTTCAGACATCAAACGCTCGACATCTTCCCAGACATCCTCCGCACTGACCGGCAGCTTCCCACCACGACCATAAACACAGACCGTTCCATCAACACTTCGATCGATCTGCGGATAGACCAACGTAAACTGGACCGAATCTTTGGCGCGTTTATGAACCACCACCTGGCGCCCAGCCGCCTCATTGCGCTCAACTAAATCATCAACCGCAGTCCACAGATTAGGAAACGCCGAAAGCTCCGATATCCGGCCATGCAATTCCAACTTATAAATCAATCCTTCTCTCCATCTTCTTTGTTTTCTATTTCTTCATACTCGGCCACGACCGGACCCTTCATATTAATCCCAACAATGCTGGGCTTCTCCTGGTTGGCCTCGGCGTCCAGCAAGCCAGATGCCTTCGCCAACACCCGCAACGTCGCAACCTTATCGTGCATCTCGATCGTGACACCGTTCTGACCAGCAGTGATCTTCTTGATCGCACGCAAAGCATGTTCCGGAATCTCGTCAATCGGTTTGACCGTACCATCCAAATTAACAATATCCGTAATGTTCGCCGTTCCCAGAGCCAGCAACTCCGTCGCAACCATCTCTTTGTTCTGATAGAGCGTTTCAGACCGACCGATCCGACGCTGCACAACACGTACACCGCCGAACCGACCAATCGGAGGACGCTTGTCTCCGCCCTTAGCCATCTAAATCACCACGGAACATCGTCATCAAGATTGCTCTTAATCGGAGATTGATCATACCCAGACGGCGTAAACCCGTCTCCAGAGCCCTGAGAGCGCTCACCAGTCTCCTCGAACAACGTGAGCCATATCTCACCATCACGATTAGCGACAGGCAAGCTCTCGAGCTTTATACGCACCGGCTTGTCGTCCTTCTGGAAAGCAATCCCGTGACGCAGCCAGATCGGCTTGTCTCGACCCTCCACGTCCTTGGCTTGACTGACAGTAAATCTTTTCATGGGTTTTCTCCTCTTTCATGAAAAACTGGAAAATATTTTTGTGGGCCCCCCATACACGAACGCGCGGGGGCGGGGGCGCATGGGTGGGTGTGCGCGCGTATGCGTGCGCGTGCGTACACCCGTGCATGTGCGCGCGTGCGCGAGGGGCGACACGTTCTACAGGCCATACGACCGTTTGGCTCGTTTACACCTGGCATCATGCCTTCAGCTTCCTGGCTAACTTGCCGACCATCTTGTTGACTGCTGGGTTCTTGCTCCTGGCCAGCTCTCGTTTGACTGGCTCGGTAAAGTATCCGATACCTCGAGCCATGTCCCTGGCGTTCTCCCTGCACCAGCTGACATGATTCTCCAGGATCCTGCCCCATGCTTCCGGATCCAGACCCTGACGGATCCAGGATTCCATCACCTGCTGGTCACGTTCCTGGAAGGTTCGAGGCGTGAAATTAGCATCAGCAACCCTTGAAAACATAACACACATCATTCTAGCTTTATCTTTATATCCGTTAATATTACTCGTTAATGTCTCGTTATATGCAACACTAGACGTTGCACCCCCTGCAACCTCAGAAGTTGCACCCCCCTGCAACACCAGAGGTTGCACCTCTTCATCGTCTGGCTGGATGTCCACAGACTTAATCACAGACTTACGCACAAGCTCTCGCTCTCTCTCGGCCAGGTCCATCTGTTCTTTCGATGTCAGATTGGATCGAGCTTCGTCCAGGTCTTTGACATCTTCATCGTAGATTACCTTCACGGTGTTGGTTGTCTGTCCTTTGTACTGTTTCTTGGCGTACACCAGGTAACCGAGATCGAGCAGGCGTTTAACTTGTCTGTTGGCTGCCTGGCGGCTGATGCCAAGATCTTTGGCTATTCTGGCCTGGCTCACGAATGTTCTGCCCAGCTCATCGGTGTAGCTACAGATCACCGCTAAGACTGCCAGTGCTGCGGTTCTGTTTATGTTGGCATCCTGGACCGCTTTGATCGGCAAGATTGAGTACTTGCGCAGATCCTTGCTTCGGATGGTTTCTACCTTTGGCATGTTTTCCCTTATTCATCGAAGAACACAGACGCGATCAGCAGCGGCTGCATCCCGTACCTCTTCTCGACCTCGATCTTGTACACCAGGGCGTCATCCTTGAAGACCACGCCATTGAACGCATCGAGGACTGCTTTCGCTATGTTGTCTATATCTGGCTTTCCTGGTCGCCAGTTGCTTTCCCCTGTTATTGCTTCGCGCTGCTTGTACTTTGGCCACGACTTCGGGGTTTCGAACTGGGCTAGTATCTTTACTCTGCACGGCATCTCGGTCGGCTCTCGATCGGCCATCTCTAGCGTTGCCTTGCTGCGCAGCTGCATTTCGTAATCTTTAGTTTTGGCCGGCGTGTAGGCTCGGCCTTGCCTGGTGAACCTCGGCCTGGCTTTGCCTACTGGCTTCCCTTCGAGCACGATATGCGCACTATTGGTCATGCTGCTTGCTCCAAGGCTGCTCCAATTCCTTCACAGTACGTCGGCAGGCGCCGCAAACGACATACTTTGCGCCCTCTTTTATCCAGCCTCGAGTGTCTCTGCCGCAGAAATCGCACTCCACCTGGTCGTCATAGTATGGGTACTGGTCATTCATGGCCGGCCTCCTGGAGCGCCTTCTCTGCTAACATCGCATAAAATTGCACACCTTCGCTAATCTGGGCGACGTCGCGGATCTCCTGCATGGCTTGCACCAGGACATTTAACTGACGCTGTAGCTCATCAAGCTGGCTCATTGACCGACCCGCTTCAACCAATCCGATACCTTCGGATCCGGTGCCGGCTGATCGATCGCCTGTTGCACCAGGTCGACCACCAGCTGCGCCTGACTGGTCTTTTTTTCTTTCGCCAGCCTGTCGATTCTATCCTTCAGCTCCGCTGGAACCCGCAGATAGAAGCTTACCAGATTGGCGGATCTCTGCCGTTTTATGGACATTGCTTACCCCGTCAAAAAATATACCGATTGCCCTATTGACAGTATCCGATATCGCACTTAGATTCCAGACTGTAGCGAGGCGATTGTGCGTCGTTCATGGGTCAACCAGGAGGAAAAACAATGACACAAAATACTTACAACGGCTGGACCAATTACGCCACCTGGCGGATTGCTCTCGAGTTCTTCGACGGGTTCGATTGCGATGGCTTCGAATATTCCGCCGGCGCTCTTCAAGATATGGTCATCGAACAGCTGGAGAGCGAAGCTACTGGTTTCGCGCTTGACTATGCGATGGCCTTCATCAACGACGTGAACTGGTACGAGATCGCCGAGAACCTCAAGCAGGAGGCCGCGTAATGATTAACTTTATCGCAGCCAAAAACGGAAACATCGAACTTTACGCCGGCGACAAGTTAGTGCTTGCAAGCTCGAAGGTTTCAGAAATCTCTTTTTGCCTTGCTTGCGAAGGGCTGAGTGATGGTGTCAGCTTCTCGTCTTCGATGGACTTCGCCAGCGAGTATGGCTTCGCTGATATGAACGACGCCCTGGTTTTGTTCAACAAATCCTTTGCCATGAGTAAGGATGCCATAGCCATTCTATAGTCGAAACGCCCTGCGGGGCGTCTACCAGGACTGACCACCTGGTACTGATGAGACAGGTCCACAGGAGGAAAAAAACAATGAGTGCATATCTTTGTAGCCCAGATCACATTGGCCAGTTGGCCAGTGCTATGAGCTGTCATATTCCAGTTGGCAATAAAAACATTTTCTGGAAGGAAATGGCCAAGCTGCTTGCCAATGCAAATTGGGTAAGTATTGAGGAGAAGTATGGCGAAACAGAAGCCAAGTGGATGAATGATGGTTATGGAGTCGAGGTTTTCGAGGCTAAGTGTGTTGAGAAAGCGTTAATTACCGACACTTCTCTCAAGCCCATCGATCTCATCAAGATGGCTAAGGCGTTTTCTTACCAGGCTTGCGAAAGTAGCTACTGGGATGCAGCCAACTACGAGAGCGATTATGTCGGCAAGTGGCACATCGATTATTTTATTCACAACATGATTACTCAGCTGCCAGGCTGGGACGATGCTCCCTGGGAGTACGAAGCAAAGGCTGACGCACCCGTCGTATCGAACCTAGTGAAGTTAGTCGGATGACCGCTCTCGCTTTACCACAAGGGGCCTGGTTAGGCCCCAACTGCGGCGTCACTGCCGTGGCTGTTGCTGCTGGTGTTTCCATGCTCGAGGCATGGGACACCTTCAAGCATGTCTGCAACATGCACAAGAACTGGAAGGGCGCCACCAGGTCCAAAGATCGGTACATGGCCCTCGATGCTCTCGGCGTTAACTACGAAATCAAACAGGGGTTTGGCGGCATGACCCTTAAACAGTTTGCCCTCTCTGTTGCAAAGCCTGGCGTTATGTACATCGTGACCACCACCGGCCACGCCCAGGTTGTCATGGATGGCAAAATCCTCGATCAAGGCGGCGTCAAGGATGTCAAAGATCACTGGGGCAAGCGGAAGAAAATAAAGAATGGCTACGGCGTCCTGGAGATCATCCCAAAAGATCCTGGTGTTACCATCGATGCTACGCTTGCAGCTCAGGTATTCGGCCTGCCGCTGTTCGATTTAGACACCCCCCACAAGGAGAACTAACAATGGAAAAGATCGAACAACAGTTTTCGTTCGGTAAGGTGACTATGTTCCTAGAAAACGCGGGGTACGATGTCACCGAGACCAGCATCGTTGAGGTCAATGGACTGATGATCAGGCGGATACAGTTCGGCAGCGCTAAGGCTCTCGAGGACTTCTTCCTGGAGAACCTGATTGGTCTTCCTGGTGTTTCATCCAAGGTGATCGGTAACACTCTGCTTTTCTGGAGTAAGTAACGTGAAAGCGATCGTTTATTTTCGGGTGAGCACCCAGCGTCAAGGAGAGGCCGGCAACGGCCTCGATGCGCAGCGGGATGCGGTCCAGGATTGGTGCGCCGCCAAGAGCTGCGAGATCCTCGAGGAGTTTGTCGAGGTCGAGAGCGGTCGGAAGAACTACCGGCCTCAGCTGCTGGCCGCGATCCAGGAGTGCAAGAACACCGGCTCCGTCCTGGTGGTCGCCAAGCTGGACCGGTTAGCGCGTAACTTGTCTTTCATTGCAAACCTGATGGACAGCCAGGTCAAGTTCGTTGCCCTGGACATGCCCAACATGGATGATCCAGACGTGTCCAGGTTGACGATCCAGCTGCTGGCATCGATCGCGGAGTTCGAATCCAGGCGGATCAGCCGGAGGACCAGGGAAGGGCTGGCACAGGTCAAGAAGCACAAGAAGCTAGGTAGCCCTACACCAGAGGTCGGAGCAGCTGCTGGAGGCGCTGCGCTGGCCGCTAAGGCGGCAGATAATGCGCTCAGGGTTGCACCATACATCGAAAAGCTCCAGGGCTACGGTCACACCAGCCTGCGGTCGCTGGCCAGGGAGCTGAATGAATGGAAGGTTCCGTTGCGGATCGATCGGAACAACCAGGCGGTCCTGCCGGATCCGATCAACGGTCCCAAGTGGCAACCACAACAGGTCAAAAACATTATGGAAAGGCTTGCGGCATGAAGAACTTTCAGAAGCTGATGATACAACTTGTCATCATCGTGATTTTTTCTACGCTGTTTTCAGTCATCGCAATAAATGTTGCGATCGGCTGCGGCCAGCGGATCTACTACCCCAACGGCTCCTGGCAAACTGGGAGCTGTTTTTTAATTCCATACGAAGCAGAAAGGAGCCAATGATATGGAAGAGATCGAAGTGAAAAAAATGCACCACCGCAACGCACCTGACACAGAGGTGGAAGCGGCGGTGCGAATTGCCCCGCGGGTCACGGGGCTCAGAAGGAAAGCCCTAGAGGTACTCAACAGGTCTCCAGAGGGAGGAACTGGAGAACATGTTGCTGAAATAATAGACGAATGGCTTTATTCTGTAAAACCCCGCCTTACTGAGCTGGCGCGCATGGGTCTCATCGAAGACTCTGGGCGCCGTAAACTTAATCGACGTAAACGCCAGGAAATCATCTGGCAAATCACAGATAAAGGGAGAACATTTTTCGATGGCTAAATTATCACCAGATGACCACCTGAGCGGCAGCGTGTTGCCTGCCTGGCTCGGGTTTAGCCCCTGGCAATCAGCCTATGACATCCTCGAGCGTGCCAGAGCACATGATGCAGGCGAACCACGGCCAGAGCTGGATAGCTTGCAGGCCGACATCGGATCCGCAGTCGAGGGGATTGTCCTCGAGCGAGGGTTGCGTCTGCTTGGTATGGATGACCCCACCAAGTTTTATCACCACACAGAAGGCGGCGAACCGGCGGCCAAAAAGCATCCAGACATGGAGCTTTATTATTCTGATGATGGATTGTTTCACATGGAACAGCCGCAGAAGATCTATAGCAACGACAGCGACGGTATTACTGTAATGAACAGCCGAGGGGAAGTTACGCTCCAGGGGACCATTGTCCTCGAGGCCAAGTTTACCACCGTACCCAAGAAACCGGACGATCCGCCGTTGTATCGAGGCCCGATCCAGCTGCAAGCTGGCATGATGGTTCACAATGCAGACTTTGGGATCCTGTTTACTTGCTACGCCGGTCGCAACATCGATGTCCACATATTCGAGCGGCACGAAGACACTGTGCAGCTGATCACCAAGGCTGTTGCAGACTTCGAACAGCACCGAGCTGAAGGAACCTGGCCCGAGCCAACCAACATCGAACAGATGAGCTACAAGTACACCGAGCCGGATCCCGAGCCGGAGATCGAACTAGATCCAGACCTGGCGCGGGTGGTCGAGGTGTACCAGGATGGCGTCAATGCAGTGAAAGCTGGTGAGCAGCTGAAGGCAGAAGCCACGCAGACTCTGATGGGCGCCCTTGGCAATCATAAGATCGGCAGAGTAATCAGCGATGCTGGCAAGGAATACAAAGTTACCTGGCCTTGGCGTACTTCGAAGGCCAAGCCGCCGAAGCTATGTCCGCATTGCCAGACAGAACTGGAACCAGCCAAGCCAGAAATCACCAATCGTCAGAAATCAATATCAGTAAAGGAAAGCTAAATGAGTAAATTACCAACCTTGGCCCCGCAAAATATGACGGAGGCGATGGACTTCTCCAAGATGCTATCGCAGTCTGAGATGGTCCCGAAAGCATACCAGCGCAAACCCCAGGACATCCTGGTCGCTGTGCAATGGGGCTATGAGCTGGGGCTGCAACCGCTCCAGGCATTGCAGAACATTGCAATCATCAACGGGAAACCATCGGTCTATGGCGATGCAGCTCTTGCCCTGGTGAAATCGGATCCTCGATGTGCCGGTGTCGCCGAGCGGGTCGAAGGCGATGGCGATAACCGGACGGCCTATTGCAAGGTTAAACGTCGGTACGGTGACGAGATCGAGGAGACCATCGGTCAATTCAGTGTGGCTGATGCCAAGCGCGCAAGACTCTGGGGCAAGCAAGGCCCGTGGTCACAGTATCCAGACCGCATGTTGCAGATGAGAGCTCGAGGTTTTGCTATCCGCGATGCGTTCCCCGATGCACTCAAGGGTGTAATCACTGCTGAAGAGGCTCAGGACTACCCTACAGAGGCGAAAGACGTAACGCCGAAGGCAAACCCCCTGGATCAGATCAAGCCAGCCCTCGAGGCGCCCAGCGATCCAGAGCCGGAGCCCGAGATCGAGGTCTTGCCACCCGAGCCGGAGCCTGAGATCGAGTCCGAGCCGGAGCCTGAGCCCAAACCGGTAGAATCATGGCAGAGATACAACCACCTCGGTCGCCCATATGGTGAGGAAACTAAGATCGAGGCGTATTTTATCCAAGGATTGATCGGCTTGATGGACAAATATGAGAGCGTTCAGATGAGTCCAGATGGCGACACAGTGGAGCCGCGCGAGAAGATGACCATGCTGCGGATGCTGAAAGAAAAGAACCAGGAGCAGATCGATGCGATGCGTCCTGAGCACCAAAACAGGTTCGAGACAAAATATAAGAGCCTGTTGCGCAAACTTGGAGCGGAGTTGAAGGATGAGTGAGCGGCGTAAGTTCAACCTGACTGAAAAGCAAAGGCAGGTTCTGGATTATATCGAATGGCATTACAATCAGAACGGTGTGATGCCTACCCAAAATGAAATGGCAAAACAGCTCGGACTAGCTCAAGCTACAGTAGCCAAGCATCTGGCGGCTATTGAGAGGAGAGGCTGGATCCAGCGTGCAAATGGATACAAAAACGGCCTGATGATTTTGTGATCGAGGCCATCGAGTTCGATGATACTCTCGCGGCCATCCAGCAGGCGAATGTTTGGAACCGCGAGGGTATCGAGTGTCTGTTACTGAGAAAAGGAGACAACCTTCTGCTAGTCACTAGAGAGGAGTATGACAACAGAAGGTGGCATGATTATCGCATAAAGAGATTGCCAATTATTGAAATATTCCGAGTGATACGCAAACCGCCACCGGACTAATACTTTTTTGACATCTTCTTTTTAGCAGAATCACGCAACGCCTGGGCAGTTGGAGCACCCTTCTCCCCAGGCTTGCGCATCTTTTCACCAGATCCCTTTGCAATGCGCTCACGCTTTGCATGGATGTTGGCCCACAGGCCAGGCTTTTTAGCCATCTGTAATATCCTCCAATCGTTTGGCATGTCGTTCTGTTCTGTTCGTTGTCTGACGATACAGCTTGCTATCTCGCAGCTGGGCAGCTGCTTCTTTCCAGTCTCGAGCTTCGATGGCTGCGTGGTGTTTCTTAAATGCAGAATAACCAGGCAGACCGAGCTGAAACGCTAGGCTTATGATCGTAACCTGCGCATCTTCTGGCAGCTCCTCGAGATCTGGATGCAACCACTTTGCATCATTGATCGCAACCTGCACATCTTTCTCGAACAAGTCATTGACCCGCGCCTCACTGACTGGCGTGCCTGGTGGCCAGCCATACTCGTAATCCTGGTTAGTAATCAAATGCCCGATTCCACACGACGGCTTAGAAAGCGAGTCAAGGTACACCTGATACTCACATCCCTCATCTTTTTTCAAAAGTGCGGTTAGCTTTAACATCATCATTTATTTACTCTTGCCCTCGCTTTACTCATGGCTCGATTGCCAAACCAGAACGCAATGATTGCAGAGAATATCGCTTGGGTTTCGCTATCCCATATAGCAACTAAACCGGTCGCCAGATCCATGCCCTCATTGGACATCATCGCCACCAACGCCGTTCCTTTGACCGCCGCGAAGAGGATGAAGAAGGCATAAGTAATAATAGGACGAACACTACCGCGCAGAGCATTAACAAAGCTACCGCTGTCAAGATTATTATCATGCTGATAGATCGCCTGGCTCTCAACGATATCCGCTTGAGCATCAAGCTCCTGTATTTTTAATTCAGATAACTTTTCAGCGTACTTGGCTTTCGCCTCAAGCATCGCCAGCTCTTGCTGGTTCGCCTGCTTCTGCTTGAAGTAGCCCAGGATCTCGGGAACGATCGATGTTCCAAATCCAATAAGGGTTCCTAAGAGCGAAATCATTTCTTCTGCTGCCAACTGGTTGCGCCAAAGTACACGGCCACCAGACCGCTCAATCCGTAGAAGATCGGGGCGAGCTCGGCGCCGCCGTATTTCTCTGGATTAACCAAATAGCAGATAACTACAACCATCATCATGCCAAGTGCTGACCAGCACATCCGCCGCCTGTTTACCTGGTAAGCGGCTCGATCAGGTATGTTGTCGTTATTGTCCGTCATGTTCTCTAGCCTCCATCAGCTTCAATCTGACTTCATGGTCATGGATATATACCATGAAATCCTCGCGTAATTTCTGCCGAGCGATGCTGTTCGCGGGGCTGGCAATGATCTCTCCCTGGGGTGTTACCAGGAGCATGAGATATCCTTCAGCCTTCTGCACTCGAGCATCGAGCTCATTTAGTGACGTTATGAGATAGCCTACAGCTGCAAACAGTATCGGAGCCAGGGCAGTCAATGCAGCTTGCAGGTTGAAGTTCATTTTAGAAGCCCTCGCAGGTGATCCAGGTCAGCTCGAAGCCGTTCGATCTCGCGATGCCGGCGTTCCATTACGTCCGGTGAGGCCATGCCCGCCAAAATCGAAGTCCTATGAGTTAGGGTATCCAGGTTATTCTCGAGTTTATCGACCCTGGTGTCTAAGCGCCGGAGACGTTGTTCGATGTCAGCTGTTTGATCTGAAAGTAATTTTATCTCGCGCTTCGCAACGGCCCCTGCGGCTACCACACTGACCAACATTCCGGCCAATGTGAGCAGTAATTTTACATCTACAGCCGCATCCATCGAGCATTAATCAATTCATCTTTGCGAGAACAGCAAGCAATAACAGCATGATCGAACCCGATGCAGCTATCAGAATTGCTTCCAGTCTTTTCACGCGGCCAAACAGATCCTTGAATTGGATCTTCATTTCAGTCTCGATCGCAACGATCTTTTTTTCTATGCCATCGATGCGCTGATGGGCTGATGCTACGGTCCTTCTATCCATCGTCAAAAGTCCTTCACAGCTTGAGGTGTTCCATCGACAACAGCTTGAGCTGCCGCACGTTCTTCATCGTCCTGCACGATTGCTGGATTATCGACCATGATTGTTCCGGTTTCGTTACCGTCATCATCGAAAGTCTTTTCTTCGACTTGAGCAGGCAGAGGATCAATGGCTGTCTGCACAACCACAGTCTCCATGATCTCGTTACCATCGTCATCGAACTCGCCAGTGCCGACTTCCTCGGTTACTTCAGCTCTACCATCTGCTAGTCTGTATTGAGCTAGTCGGGCAGTAGCTGCACGATAATCTGCAAGCTGTTGATTGAACGTATTGTTCTCACGATTTGTGTCGGTGTCTGCTGAAACTGTCGTCATGTAAGTATTAAACAAACCATCGTTTAATCTAACAGATCTTTCGCGCTTCCACTGAGGCCAATCAACATCAATGTATTTCTGTGTGCGCTTGCTCAACTGAGCGTCTGTAAGAACCTCATCACCCTTTGCTATAAATACAGTCATGCTCGAACTCCGATCACGCCTATGTCATTTAAGTTGGTAGGTGCTACGTTAAACGACACTGTGTAGATGAACCCATCATAGACCACCTCGTAGTCATCACTTGCACCTTCCTTCTGAAGCAAACCAGCATCAAAAACGTGCAGTGGTTTCCACCCTTGTTCCAACGCGAAGTCAGTTTCAGAACCATCGCCAGCAAACCAAAATTGCTGTTGATAATAACGAGGCTGATTCCGAAGATCCGCAAGTTCTTCGCGGAGATTTATTTCAGGTTTTTTTACGATTACTGCCATGTTTTATTCATCCGCTACTAAGTTGTTTTGTGCTGAAATCGCTACTCCAACAGCGTCTGTCGTATTGTCAATCCGGCGCAATCCTTGGAACACCGAGCGACCATCGCTTGTACCCACGTGGAGCAAGTCAGTGTCACTGTCGTGTGCCAATGCTGTCACTGCATCACTTGTGCCGTAGAGAGTGCAATCCGCGTTTTCTTGGAACAAATGCTTCTCGTCGTTGTAGATTTTCTTGATCTGACTGTCACTCGGCACCGTTGCACTGATCCGCAGCAAGGCCAGATCGGCATTGGCCAGAGGCTCTGCGCCGTCCACCGCAAGGCCAACACGAAGAACCGCCGAGGCATTGTTAAGCGTCAGGAGGGCCGAGCCTGTTTCGGTGTCATCTAGTGCGCCGTTGAGGTAAATTTTTACGGCACCAGCGCCGTCATAGAGCGCCACGAAGTGCGTCCACACATCGTTGTCAACCACGACATTGCTTGTGGCCGTGCGGGCTGTCGTGTCGTCATCGCAGGTGAAGGTCAGGAACCCCGAGGCATTGACCGCTAAGGTGAACCGCTGCGCTGTCGTTGCGCTATCACGCTCAAGGATAGTTTCGACTGCGGTGTTCGCTGCCTGCTTGAGCCATCCGACGATAGCAAACTCGTCTGTCCCAAAATCGAGGTCACTGTTGTACGCTTGCTCAAGATAGTTACTAGCAG
>Ga0255781_10000898_pt1 | contig 24307 bp, 47 predicted proteins | sample 101ome_21_FD_179979 | JGI IMG/M metagenome (GOLD analysis project Ga0255781, IMG submission 179979) | Coastal salt marsh microbial communities from the Groves Creek Marsh, Skidaway Island, Georgia - 101413BT metaG (version 2) | ecosystem: Environmental > Aquatic > Marine > Intertidal zone >... | reverse complement strand
CCATATGATCTATGTATGTTACTTCAATCATTTTACATTTACCTCTAAACAAATTACTGCTTCACCCTGATGGGTAACTAATACTTGTGCATCATCTAACGCTTGAATGCATTCCTCTTTCTTAGCATAGTTTTTTATCTGATAGTACTCTACGCCTTGGCTGTTTGTCATTTGAAACCAAACTAAAACCCAAACCATTATAGCATCTCCTTAAGTCTCATTATATCATCTTGTACACCATACTTGATGTCGTCGTCAAGTAGTAATGCTCTTGTAGGTAGGCCAGTCCATAGCTCTACCTCTCGTTTGTATTGCAAGGTCTTGTGTGTGGCATCCCTGTCTAACGCTATGACTACCTCACGAAACTCACCTAAGTGTTTCATTATTGTAACATTAAGTGATGTACCTAGTATGGCAAACCCTACTGCGCTGGGTGCAAAGTGTGACACTTTTATCGCACTTATCACATCCTCAACTACCACAGCTACATCTGCATCAGGGTTCACTCTCTTAGTAAAGAAGTCAGCCTGGCCTGAATAGCGATACCATTTAGGTACTGCACCATCAAGTGCACGGCCCACAGCATCCAGTAGCCTACCGTTGTAATGTATAGGGAACACAGCACGTCTGTCCTTCACATCATACATCAAGCCCTCGTTGTGTAAATCATACTGATCAATGAACTTATGTAACAGAACGTGATCAGACGTAGGTTGCACTACATATTCTGGATAAACTAAGGGCTGTAACTCTTTGTTTTCATTAGTGTTTCTAGGCTTAGCCATACGCAGCTTAAGCTCTTCTACTGTCATGTCTGTAGCGTATGCACCCTTGAGTGAACAGCTAAGCTTGAAGCAGTTGTACACATAGTCACCACCATCCTTATAGCAAGTGAATGTGTTACGTGACTTGCAGCTAGGACAGTTCGTGCGTAGCGAATCTCCATCCTTTAAGTTAAGAGTATCTAGGAAGCCTCTGATATTCATTCAGTAATTCCTTTGCGTTTAGCTAGTGCAGCTGATGCACCGCTGAGTGTGTTGACTAGGTAAGGCTTAACACTGGCAGGGTTCTGGTGTCCACTCACCTGCATGATGCCTACAAGATCAACGCCTGCCTCTACCATCTCAGTGATAGCTGTGCGGCGTAGGTCACGTGCTTGTAAGTCAGGATCTAGTCCTGCCTCATCCTTAACACGATTGACATAGTGATGTATGTCTGTCTCAGAGTATGGATTGTAGCTGCCACTCTTAGGCTTGACGTGTGGTGCTACGTAAGGTTGGAACCCGAAGTCCTCCTTCTGTTTCTTGAGCATAACAAGTAGGCCATCGTCAATAGGCAGGTGTACCTCAGCCCCACGCTTAGACTGTGTGATGTCTACACGTTCTTGGTCGAAGTCAATAGCATCCCATTTAAGTAGGCGCATGTCACCTATACGTTGGCCCCACTCGTATGACATGTGCACGATAAGACCAATGCTACGAGACCACCAGTGTGAGTACGCTGTGTCTAAGAACAAACGCACATCATCAGTCGTCCACTTCACACTGCGTGGCTTATCAGTCTTACGTTTGAGTAGGGACACAGGGTTGTACAAGAGAGCCTCGTGCCGACGAGCCAGGTTAAGTACTATGCTCAGGCACGAAGCGTTGTAGTTAGCTGCACGTGGACCTCTCTGATTTACCCATGTGTCGTAAGCGTAGGTCACATGCTTCACGCTGATGTCACGTAGCTTGATGTTGCCTAGCATCTTACCCTTCTGCACTGTTGTGTCACACACTACAGCTAGTCTGGTCTCGTACTGTTTCTGTGTCGGACCAGTTAGCTCAGCAAAAGAAGGGCTGTGTAGGTAAGCGTCCACTGCATCACGCAGCTTGTTAGTACCCTTGAGGTCTAGTTGTTTACGTTTCACCATTTTCTCCTCACTTTCCAGTATGCCCAACACTCTACACAATGACCCTGACCCAGCGCAAGATCTATAAAGTATACAATGTTAGGCTTCTTTTCCTTTTGCCACTGGTAGTTTCTTGCGCTGAACGTCTGATTGTTTTGACCTCCCAGTAGTACGTTGATCAGTACGCTCAGCGCTGTCATTACTCGACTCAGGTAAGTTACCAACCCAGTGCGTAACGTCATCAGTCGGATCATCTTCTTTTTCTCCAGTCTCACTCATAATTAAAACACCCCAAAGCCTAAACCAAATGTAACCCACGCCATCAGTGCGATGGCGCAGTACAGTAGTAGGTCTTTAAAAATTTGGAACATACACATCTCCGTTGTCACGTAGTGCATCAAGGTGGCGTAGCTCGTGACGTAGAGAGTCAGCGTCATCGAAGTCACCCTCCCATTCGTAGTCATCAATAGCACGTGCTACACGGTTGCGTTCCTCATTGAGGGGTGACAGTCGGGGGTCGTTATTATAACTAGGCATCTTCATACTCCTCTTGATACTCTTTCCAACTTTCATAGTCATCATCTAAACTCCACTCAGAGATCAGATCACTGGGTATATCATTAGCCCAGTCATCGTTAGTATAATCTACTTCGTAGCTGTTGTCTTCACCTAAATCATACAAACCTACAAAGCACATGCCTGGCTCATAGTATGACGCAGATATTTTGATGTCGTGATTAGCTTCGCCATTCTGATATGCTGCAATGGGTGGACCCCACGCACTATCAAAACTTAGGTGTGCATAGTATTCACCTTCAATTAGTTCAGGCCCATCAACAGTTGGTTCTCTGATCTCCCACTTAGTACCCCACTCTTCGAGTGCTGTGCCGTAGTCCCACTCACCGATAGGGTTAAGGAACTCTAGTAGTTTATCTTCTTGAGCAGCAGCAACCAAAGCATCCATCTTCTCTTTGGTTCCACTGACAGTGATTGTATTCATACACCAGTTAGGCATTGTTGTTCTCCTATTATAAGTTCACATATGGGTGTGAGTTGATTGTGTAGTGGATCTTGATCTCAGCATCAGGTGATCCTTGATACAATTCAGCAAGGCTAGCTGCAGCTTCGTTTACCTTGACGATGAAGTCATCATCTACACCCTCGTTATTGTTCACAGGTATCACAGCTACAACGTCTGTCTCTGTGACCCACTTACCTGTGCCATCTTTTACGTCAGGATCACTCTTCAAGTAAGAGTTAGTCTCTGTGACATAGATCACAGCGTCATTGTGGTCCCATGTTTTAACTTCGTATGTCTTGTCTTGTAACATATTGTTTGTCTCCTCATGTAAAGTAAAGGCGGGGCCATGTAGCCCCACCAATGTGTGTGTTAGCCTGCAAAGTGACGCACCTTACGTGAGCCACGCTTGTTGCCAGACTGTTCGATGTACACGCTGCGCTTACCGATGTGGTATGCAGTCATACAAGCACCACGTGTTACGCCAAAGCGTTTGATAGACTGGCGCTTGCGGGTCAAGCCCTTGATGCCTGCGAAGTTAAAGCGGAAGCCACGTGTGCCATCGTTAAGTGATTTAGTTGCGAAACATACAAACATTATTTTGTCTCCTCTAGTGCTGTACGAATTTCTGATAGTAAGTTCTTTAGTTCTTTGTTGTTTGCCATACGAGTGTCAGGCAAGATCTTCTCACACATAGTAAGTATCTTCAGGTTTAGTTGTTTAGTAATCATTTGTCAAGCCCTCCGTCTATGACAATAAGTTTTGGTTTGCTTTGTACGTTAGGTACAGGACGTATGAGTTCATGTCTGTACTCAAGGAACCTGTCGTAGTCATACTCATCAAGTCTTAACTTCGGACGGTCCGAAGATAGATCGAACCAAGCAAAGTTGAATAGTGTCTCAAGCAATGCAAGCATACGTATGCCTGACTGCTCAGTCTTGCATGCCGTAATCAAATACTTGTTGTCGTCGATCACTTCGCACAGGTAGCGTGTATCCTCGTCTGTCTCGTCTAGTGTAGCTATAGTCATTGTTGTGTCTCCTTATATATATTCATACCCTGCTCCTAGCATTACCTTTGTCTTAACCTTCTGGTCACCACCACCTGTTAGCACAGCCACTGTAGCTTTGTCAATAGGTTCTTCTGTGTCCTTAACTACAAAGCTGCTGTACTTGTATGGATTATACGTCACCTCTTTGCCGTGCCACACAGTGTGGAAGTAGTTACGTGCACAAGCCTCGTCATCCTCAGGCAAGATATAGCCACGCACAAAGGCATGTACATTCTTCTTACGCTCACGCAGTACACGCTCACGTCCTGCCTTACGTACTACGAACTGTGGGTTAGCGATAGCCACATGATTAGTGTGGTCGATCACACGCCCTGTCTTACAGTCACGCACACTGAATAACTTCTTGTGCAGATTAAAGTATACTTCAACTCGTTTCATCTTCCAATACCTCCACGTCTGTTTCCCATATCCAATCACCTACACCGCTGTCGTTGAACTCTCCACCGTCAACGTTGTCCTTGATCCAACGCCACCATTCGTCCTCTGGAATGTCATCAGGTACATAACCCTCCCAATCCAAGAAGCTAATCATCTGTGCTGTCGATCTAACTCTGGGCATCATAGATCTCCTCAATGTTATACTCCGCATAGGTTAAGTCTTGAAATTCAAAGTCATCCTTAAACTTCTGCTTAGCTTCTTCCTCACTGTCGGCCTCAACCCGTTCATATAAAACGACTGCTACTTTATATTTCATCACACATCCTCCACGCTTACTGGTTCATTCTCTTTGTTACACGATGGGCAGCGGTCATTGCAAGCACAGTCATGCTGCATAAACCACACCTCACCACATGGGCATTCGTACTCCATAATAAATCTACTACTCATCGACTTGCTCCAGTATCTGATAGCCTAACCATCCGTTCATCTCCTCGACACCCCACAAGAATGCCTCACGCTCAGCATTAGTGCTGAACTCATATGTCTCAGCTGTTGTTGCTGAATCTTCAGGGTACTCACCCCACAGTATTGTCACAGTGTACATCACACGTCCTCCTCATTAAGTAAGTAGCTACCGATAGTTTCCTCGACTATATCGAATAGCGTATTGAATCTATCTTGTGCATCATCTGTGTACATCGTACAGTCGTGCACCTTATCGTGCACCCACAAGTCCTCTGGTGCAGTCACATTAGCGTAGTACATATTCTCTAGCACAGCACCTGCAATCTCAGCTACTAGTTCTGTTCGTGTAGCTCTACATATTAACATTGTTCTAACTCCACTACATAAGGTCTACTACCGAAGTCGGTAACGTTACACCAGTTGTCAATCCACTTGCCGTGCAAACAGTCACAGATAGTTTCATCTGATGCATTGCCGTGCACTAGGTAAGCCCAGTCTACAGGTGTCAACTCTAGTGTGTCAAGGTTCACAGTACATAGCTCAAGCTCTACCTCATCACACCCAGTGGCAGCTTCCCATATCGCATCAGGGTTGCGGCCTGTGTAATCTATCTCACCTTCACACGATATCATTACTACGCACTCAGTGTGTCTAATCACATCGTTAATCATCTTGTATGCTACATCGTTACTCATTGGTTCATGTCTCCCATAATTGCAGTGACGTGATACTTAGACACAGCATCACCAGTTGGCAAGGACTTATTCATACCACCCTTGTCAGCTACGTAGTTACACCAGGTGTTCCACCAGTACTCGGCACCCTTACGTCTACACAGCTTAACGTAGTCACGTATCTTGCGGCGGCGTAGCTCAGGCTTGACCTTCTTGTTAAGCAGCAAGCTATCTTCGGACCGTCCGAGAATACGAATGTTGTGGCGATCCAGACAAGCCACCTCGAAGCCGCACATCTGTGCAATGAAACCTGCCTTGACCATACCGATAGACGGAATAGACACAAACAGATCCACAGCCTCTTGAGCGCCATCAATAGTGTCCTTGCCATACTGCTGAGCGATGGCGTTGATCTCTTTGTACAAGCGCTGGGCGTTAGCCTTGGCGTACTCTATGCCTTGCGCCTTAGTACGGGACACCCATTTGCTGTGGATGCCCTCCGCTTTAATAGATACACGCTGCTGTATGACACGTGAGAGTGGCATGTTGATTGTGCATAGGGTGAACTCTATCACGTCATACAATCCATCGGCTGATGCCATAGCGTAGTGAGCGATTGTGTTGCAGTCACGTTGATACATTGTGAAGTCTCCTCTCGTATCGTTATAGTTTTTCTGTGCCATCCAGTAGGCCAAGGACAAGAAGCGTACCACTTAGATGTGATACGTCCTTTGTATCTATCGTCTGCTTGATGCACTCTCGTACATACTGCAGGCTTTCTCTTACAAGTTCTAGCTTTTCTTGCTCAGTCATTACTCTGTCTCCTATTCGTAATGTGGTCTAACCTCAGGCCAATCCCGAGGCTTATGTTCTTCTACTATGACCGTAAGATGTTTGTCAATACCCCTCCTAAGTTCATTGGCTCTATTGATCGCAGATGTTTCATCGGTGTACGCATTCCATACGTAGCCGTCATAACCTGCATCGTAGTACCACCCACCTTCCTCTGGGCCACCATACTCACGTTCATACTTATACACATTCACATAGTATCTCTTACGCATCATACACTCCTAACGCACCAGGGTTCTGCCATTCACAGAACAGATCATACTCATTTAACACCTTGTTAATCTTTTCGTTTACACCGAAGTCATCCAGATCACCATACGATCCATCAGACATAGCCCAATAGTCAGCCCATACTGTATCGTAGTTTTCCTCTGCGCTGATCAGGAAGTGATAGCTCTCACCTTCGTGGATATACATAGGCACACCTATGTTCTTCAGCTTAGTGTATGCAGATTTAGCGTGACGTTTCATTGTGTAGCTCCTCTTATAGCTTTGGTTAATACTTTTGCATTTACTTCCATCTCAGTCACATCCATCAGCAACTCTTTGATGTAAGGCACAGACCGCCCACACATCGCACTCAGCTTCTGTAATGTGACACCCCAGTGTGTATCAAAGTAATACACGATTTCTTCGTCGCTCCAGTGGAAGCCACCTTGTAATTTAATCTTGTCCATAGTGTCAACTCCTCTATTTACGGACGGTCCGAAGAAAGAGATGGCTTACGCCACCTCCTCCGTGATCTCCTCGCATACATAGTATGTATCCAGGTCTGGACGGTATGTCCATGCCTCCTCATACTGTGCCTCATGTGCAGGGATGGATTTGAACTCACCCAAGAACAGGTCATTATGTCCTACGTTGGGGAACTTGCCATCATCATTGTTGAACTTGAGCGTAGCGTACACCTTGCCGTAGTACCCATCACGCAAGATCAAGATGGACTCTTGCTTGTCAACGTAGCCTGACTCAGCGATGTGTTCCATAAAGTCATCCCATCTCATTATGTACGAGCGTTCGAGCTTGCCTTTGTATGAGCCGATGCACAACTTCATCTTGCCTTTGGTTTTACCCATCACCTCACGCTCATCTACATAGCGTAAGAACTTAGCGTTAGTGTGTACGTTATCGTCATTGTCGATTGCAAAGATTACATATTCACCCATATCATTTTCTCCTTATAGGTTTGGCTATCATCGGATGGTCCGAAGAAAGCGGTTTCGATCTCGTATGTATATAAGAATGGCACCCCATAAAATGTTTGTCAACCCCACCATATTGAGGCCAACAAAACTTCATAGGTCGCATCAGTATACGCTTGCGTAGTGGGAACTTGCGCCGTCCCATATCACAGCAGCCCAGATCCCATAGCATAGCCTAGCACATAGCCGAACACGCTCAGGCATAGCATATTGAGTAGGATCATAAGGGTGTGAGTGCGTTGTTTCGCTTTGCGTTGTTTGCTTGTCATGTTGATTAACTCCAAGTTTTATTTTCGGACGGTCCGAAGATAGAGGGAAAAGAAAAACCACCCCGAAGGGTGGCTGTGATGTTATGCATATTCTTCTATGTATCTATGCGGGTCTGCATTAATGCGCTTAACCGCTTCTGCTAGGGCAGCGTCATAATCGTGCGTGCCTTGTTCGTGTTGCTCAAGAATGATTAGGTCAACTACGTTGTAATAATCACTAACGCCGATATATGAAATTGCTTTTAAAAGTTCACGCATTTTGTTTTTCCTTGTGTCTAGGTGAGAGAGTGAGACCCCCCGAAGGGGGCCGTGGTTATTATGCCTTGCTTGCCTTGGTCAATGCCTTACGGAAGTCTGCAAGTGTGATGTTGTTGTCATTCAACAATTTCATTGTCGCCTTGGCAAGGCTGTCCGCTGTGATGGGTGCATCCGCTTCCGCTGTGGGCTTAGCCGCTTGCTTGCCTTTGCTTGTGTTACCTGCAGTCTGCGCTTTTTTGACCCGCTTACGGACCGCTGATGCACCAAGGGAATTGAGTTCACCTTTTTTGTTTAGCTTCGCTACTTTGTCCCAGTTTTCAGCGACGAACATTGCATCGTTGCGGTCCTGTGCTGAGCGCTTGCTTAGGGGTGTGGCGGCGATAGCGGCACCAAATTGCTTGTTGCTCTTGTACACTGAGCGGAGCTGCAGCAACCATAGGCCAATATCACGGGTCTGAAATAGCACCAATTCTGCGGTATCGTCACGCTGATCAAATAGGTGTGAAACGTGATCACAAGCTTCGCTGAATGTGTATGATGTGCCTTTGTATGTTACTGTTGCGTCGATGTGTGTTTTTGCTACTGCGTTTGTCATATCGAATTTTCCTTTTTTGCTGTGGCGGTTGTCGCCGTTTCGATGCATTTAAATTGGCAGGTGATTCGTTTTTTGTCAAACACTTTTTTTACCCTTTAGGGTATTTATCTTCGGACGGTCCGAAAATAGCTCAAAACGAATCACTTTTTTGGACATCGGCAGGGCAAAACGAATCAGTCGAAAACCTCGCGTGATGCGCCTGATGCGCTGCTGTGTGCGGATGACGTGATGCGATGCGCTGGCGTGATGCGTATGATGCGCAAACGCTGGGGGGTGTGCTGTGTGTGCAATGCGCTTAGGGGGATAGGTGTTTACATGCATGAATTGCGGATCTGTGCGCACAGGTCGCATATGCCCGTATGAATCGCTATTTTGGTGATTTTGTGATGTCATATCACTAGAAAAACCCTTTATTTTCAACGATTTAGCACCCCATCTCGCGCCTCGCATACGCCACGCACACGTTAAACATGGGGGCGCATGGGCCACCCACCCCTATCCCGTTACGTATATATGTACTCCTACACAGAACTGGTTTTTCAAACTAAGTGTTACACTATAACAGTACTACACTCCCTTGTTTTCCCATATAATCCCGCACATTCCCTTGTATTTCTAGTAAATAGCTAGCTTTGCTAGCACTGTATCTCACGAAATGTTTCACTTTGTTACAGTGACGCTACGTAATTATCACATTATGTTACAACTACAAAGAATTGCTTGACAAACCCCTACTTTTTGTGCATAACTACGGGGGTAAGGGGGCTTAAGTTAAACTATAAGTGTTTGGACTTAGGTATAGTATAACTACAATAGTTAAAATAAATTAGTTTAACTAAAGATATAGCTTGACACAGTGTTAAAACTACTATATAGTTATACTTAAGGTTAGTTAAACTAGAGTAGAGTTAAACTCCCTCTTAGTCTCCTCCTCACTCAAGCGTTTAAACTACTACACAGTTTAACTAACCTATACTTACCCTTAGTAATCTATGGAAGTTAGAACTCTTATAGTTAAACTATAGGGGAATCTTAACATATTTGTAGTTACATAATGAAATTAACACTTGACAGTTATGAAAAAAGACGTAAAACTATATGCAACAGATAGTGTAATTGAAGAATTTTACGAAGCATTAGCCTCTAATAACCCTCGTAGTTTACAGAAAGTACACATCCCTAAGTCTGACGTATTCTATGTACGTCAAGCTATCTATCAAGACACTGGTGTGTGGTACACATTGGATCACGTAGAGAGAGCTATGTACTTAGAGGGTCACTTAAAACATAACGAAGTGTTAGATCCAGATAGAGAGAGACCTTATGGTAGATAAACTTAAGAAAGTATGGACTTGTGCTAAGTCAAACCCTAAGACAGCTATTCTAGGTATTGTAGCTCTAGCTGTAGCACATGAAGTGTATCACTGGCTATGGTAGTTGACTTCGACATGGATGGCGATGGAGTCATCACTGAAAGTGAGATAGCACGTAAAGAGCGTATGCTTGAGATAGAGCTACGTGAAGAGAAAGCACAATCTCAGAAGCGCATGGCTTGGATAGCTATGCTTATGATGATAGGCTTCACAGGTTTGTTGTTTAGTGACATTATTAGTGAGACTCGTGTAGCAGCGTTAGCTGATCTACTGGGTCTTTTCTATATTGCACAGACAGGTATTGTAGCTGCATACATGGGTGCTACAGCTTATATGGCTGGTAAACCTATGGGTGCTAAGACTAGTAGTAAAGTGGATATGAGATAACATGGCTTCGTTTAAACTATCCCAGCGCTCTTTAGATAAACTAGATGGAGTACACCCAGATCTTGTGGCTGTAGTTAAACGTGCTATTGAGCTTACAGATGTAGACTTCGGTGTGACTTACGGAGTCAGAACTTTAGCTGAGCAGAAGGAGTTGTATAACTCTGGGCGGTCACAGACTATGAAAAGTAAGCACTTGATCCAAGGTGACGGTTATAGTCACGCTGTAGACCTTGTAGCGTACTTTGGTTCTAACGTATCGTGGGAACTGAATGTCTACGATAATATATGTGACGCTATGGCTACAGCAGCTGAAGAGCTAGAGGTTCCTATCAAATGGGGTGCAGCTTGGTCAGAGGGTGACATTCGTTACTACGATGATACAGCTGAAGATGCAATGAATGCATACATTGACTTACGTAGATCTCAAGGGCGTAGACCTTTCATAGATGCTCCGCACTTTGAAATGATGGTCTAATAGTATTATGTATGAGATACTTGACATATTTATGCAGTGGTTAGTTGCACCTATTGTAGTTACTGTTTGGTTTCTTTACAACAAGGTCAACAAGAACGAAAAAGATATTGCAGTTATTCAAGCTCAGCATGAGTCTAGAGCTATATCTCACGACAGAGAGATGAAAGAAATGAAAGAGACTATTAAGGCTATCTTTAATAAGTTAGACAGTATAGAGCAAACCCTGAGATCAAAATGAGATGGCTAGTCCTGACCCTACTATTATCTAGCTGTGGCTTAACAGGGTTACCTTTGTTTAGCGGTGGTGGTGGTCCTACAGTAAACAGTAACGCTCAGATAGGTAAAGAGAATAAGCAAGCTGTAGTTACATACGAACAAGAAGAGACTACAAGCGCTGGGCGGGACGTTATAACTACAGAGGTTCTCAAAGAAGTAGAAGCTGGTCCTGTAGATACTTTGAAGATTAACAACACGAATATACCTCCTTGGGTTTTACTTGTGTTACTACTTGGGTGGTTACTACCTACCCCTACGCAAATAGGTCGTGCTATATATTACGCTGTGACTGCACCCTTTAGGCGTAAAACATTGAAAGAGAAACTAGATGGCTACAACTAAAGACGTAGAACGTTTACCTAGTGGAAAGCTCAAGTATCGTGGTGAGACATTCCCTGGGTACAACAAACCTAAACGTACTCCTGGTGAATCTAAGAAGTCAGCTGTATTAGCTAAGAAGGGTGACCAAGTAAAGATTGTACGCTTTGGTGACCCTAACATGACTATCAAGAAAGATCAGCCAGGTCGTCGTGCTAGCTTCAGAGCTAGACATAACTGTGATACAGCAACGGATAAGTTTACGGCACGTTACTGGTCCTGTAAGGCTTGGTGATATGTGGATAGGAATACTGCTAGTTTGTTTTGATCCTATGGCACTATCGTGTAAGATCATAGCTAAGCCTGAACCGTTTTACAGTGAGCAGGCTTGCTTAGAGGAATCAGGAAAAGTAGCTACAAACATAAGACAAGGCGGTGCTTACGCTACACCACACTGTCATAAAGTAGAAGGTGGTAGCGCATAATGCCAGTACAAAAAGTAGCAGGTGGTTATCGTTGGGGTAAGACTGGTAAAGTCTACAAAACTAAAGCTGCAGCTGAACGTCAAGGTAAAGCAATCTATGCGAGTGGTTACAGCAAAGGTGGTAGCACTCCTACTCCAACTAACAAGAAGTTATACAATAGCAAGGTAGCACAAGCTAAACAAAAGTTTGACGTGTGGCCCAGCGCATACGCTTCAGCTTGGGTAGTGAAAGAGTACAAGAAAGCTGGAGGCAAGTATAGTGGCACAACAAAGAACAAGGTCACGTAGCAAACATGTATTACAAAGTCAACGTAGAGGTTTTTCTAAAGGAGGCTTAGGTAAGTGGTTTGGTGAAGAATGGACTGACGTTAAGACAGGTAAAGAATGTGGGCGCAGTTCAGCCAGTGACTCTAGTCGCCCATACCCAGCGTGTAGGCCGAAAGAAGTTGCCTCAAAAATATCCAAAAAAGAGGCACAGAAAAAGACAGGACCATCTAAAGTTAATTGGTCAACAACAGCATCAGGAAGAAAGAGAGCATAGCTATGAAATTTAAACCTTGTCCAGGGTGTAAGACTCCAGCTAAATGCGCTAAAGAAGGCTGTCAAAAACAAAAGACAGGTATGGCTGCAGGCGGTATGACAAAAAAGAAACCAGACATGATGGGCGCTGGGATGTATGGCGGCGGCATGGCTAAGAAGCGCAAAGGCTACAACAAAGGCGGTTACTGTGGTGCATCTAACCCTGCTGAGCGTCCAATGATGAAAACGAGTAAGTAATGGCACAGAAGTATTACCATAAGTATCAAGACGCTCTAGAAGCTAAAGGTTATCGTGTAGATGAGCACGGCTATGTGTGGGATTCTATGGGGAATCAAGCTGCAGGTGAAGACAACTACGGTAACGTACAAAGTAAAGACCCTAACGTAAACGCTATCTGTCAAGAAGCTGAGATGAGTTTAGCTACTAAAGCTAAAGCTGCAGTTAAAAAGGTAGTTAAGAAAGTAGCACCTAAAGCAAAGGCAGTGAAGAAAGATGATCTTGAGATTGTACGTGCTCGTGATGAGAATGGACATTTCATCGCTGATGATCCCTCTACACCTGATGTGAATGAAGCTTACGTAGTTAAGACTAAGAAGAAGAAATAATGACTCAGTTCAGCATTGGCAAGCCAGCACGTAGGAAGTCTGTGTGGGGTCACAACACTGGGACCACAACAGAGGACGTATATACTTGCCCTGCTAATTGTATAGCTGAAGTTACTTACATCATTGTTAATAACTCTGGCGGTAGTACGAATACTGTAAGTGTAAAGTGGTATGACTCTTCAGAGACTTACGCTTCTGGTTTTGTAGAAGGTAAAAGCTTAAATGCTGGAGACTTCTTAGAGTTTAACAACATTGATCTAGTGCTAGAGCCAGGTGATAAAATACAGCTTATACCTACTAGCGCTGGGCATATAGATAGTATAGTTACCGTAACGGAAACATTTGTTCCTGTCGGGTAACGGGTATTCCAATTTAGCAATTTTAAAAGGCCCAGTATTGTAGTATAACTATATGTACATCCATTAAAACACAAGGAGTACATATAATGGAACTAGTAATTTCTGAATCATCAAAGTGGGCCTATAACATTAAAGCTTGGTTTGTACGTGCACTAGAAGCACTAATCGAAGCTCGTCAAGCAGAAGCTAACCGCCGTATCGCTGAGATGCACCTATACCGTATGTCTGACCGTGAGTTAAACGATATTGGTATTGGACGTGGAGACATCAAGCGTATCGTAAAAGAAGGTAAATAATGTTCTATACTTGTTTGAGGAGGCAGTATGGACCCAGTTACAATCATAAGTGGGGCTACTGTCGCCTTTAACGCTCTTAAGAAAGGCTTTGCAGTAGGTAAAGATCTGCAAGACATGTCTAGCCAATTAACTAAATGGGCAGGACATATGTCTGACTTAGGACAAGCTGAGAAGCAAGTAAAGAACCCTCCCTGGTGGAAGACACTAGGAGGTTCTGTAGAAGCTGAAGCGATGGAAGTGTTTGCAGCTAAGCGTAAAGCAGAGCAAATGCGTAAAGAGCTAAAGGACTACATAAGTTTTACAATGGGTCCGTCAGCTTGGGATGAGCTTGTAGCTACCGAAGCTAAAATACGAAAGCAAAAGAAAGAGCAAGAGTATCGCAAAGCTGAGCTACAAGAAGCTATAATAACTTGGACTGTATCAGGTCTTTTATTATTAGTAGGGTTTGGTGTATTGGGGTTTATCATATATCTAACTACGTAGTTAAAAGGGACGGTAAGTATTATGCCTACGATAAGCAAGGTAGGATACTTATAATAACAAGCTACAAAAAGATTGCAGAGAATATCGACAGGAAAGCTAATGGCAAAAAATCTAACAGAAAACCAACTAAAGTTTCTCGAAGTACTATTCGATGAAGCTGGTGGTGACGTAGTTAAAGCTAAGAAGCTTGCAGGTTACAGTGACAACACGCCTACCCGTTTGATTGTTGATGCTCTTAAAGATGAGATCTTCGATGCAACTAAAACATACATGTCACGTATTGGACCTAAAGCAGCCGTAGCATTTGGTCAAGCTCTAGTTGACCCTACTGAGCTAGGCGTAAAAGAAAAGATGCATGCAGCAAAAGAAGTACTTGACCGTGCAGGTATCGTAAAAACAGAACGAGTAGAAGTGCAATCTTCAGGTGGGTTGTTTATTCTACCACCTAAAGATAGTAATGATACGGATAACTAAAGCAAAAGAACGTGAGAGCTTAGGTTACTGGATGTTGCCTAAGCCTGACTTCAAAGTAAAAAGATGGGAGCGAATCCCACGTCTAACACATCAGATACCTTTCGGGTATGAGATTGATCCTGAAGATGACGACTGGCTAAAGCCCATCTCTAAAGAATTAGAACTATTAGAGCTTGCAAAGAAACACTTAAAGCAGTATAGTTATAGAGAAGTAGCTGCTTGGTTATCTACACAGTCAGGTCGGCGTATATCTCACTCAGGGTTAAGAAAGCGTATAGATGTCGAAAGAAAACGTAAATCACTTGCTGCAATTAAACGCAAGCTTACCGAAAGGTACGAAAAAGCGCTTAAGCAGTACGAGATCCTCGAAAAAGAAAGACTCGGCTACTACACCTACGAAGAAGATAGCGGAGAAGACGCAGCCTGAAGAGTTTGTACCCGCTGAAGTTAAACCAGCAGAGTTTGACCCCATAGCTGCACAAGAGGTAGTCTTTAAGCCTAACCCAGGTCCACAGACTCAATATCTGGCTTCCTCAGAGCGTGAAGTACTTTATGGTGGGGCAGCAGGAGGCGGCAAGTCTTACGCTACTCTAGCAGACCCTCTACGTGACATGAACAACCCAGACTTCAGTGGTCTACTTGTTCGACATACAACGGAAGAACTACGTGAACTTATTCAAAAAAGCCAAGAGTTATATCCTAAAGCAATTCCTGGGATTAAATGGAGCGAACGTAAGTCTCAATGGACTACTCCCAGAGGAGGACGACTATGGATGTCCTACCTCGACAAAGACACAGACGTTATGCGCTATCAAGGGCAAGCGTTCAACTACATAGCTTTCGACGAGCTTACACAGTGGAACAGTCCTTATGCGTGGAACTACATGCGTTCACGTCTACGTAGTAGCTCTAAAGAGTTAGGTCTCTATATGAGAGCTACAACTAACCCAGGAGGCAGTGGACACTCTTGGGTAAAGAAAATGTTTATTGACCCAGCGCCTGCAGGTGAGTCATTCTGGGCTACAAATATAGAAACAGGTGAAACACTAACGTTTCCTTCTGGTCACAGTAGAGCAGGAGAACCACTATTTAAAAGAAGATTTATCCCAGCTAGTTTGTTTGACAATCCTTACTTAGCTGAGAGTGGCGACTACGAAGCAATGCTTTTGTCACTGCCAGAACACCAAAGAAAGCAGCTGCTTGAAGGTAACTGGGATATTAACGAAGGGGCAGCTTTTCCTGAGTTTAACAGAAACATACACGTGGTGGAGCCATACGATATCCCTCAGTCGTGGACTAAGTTTAGAGCTTGCGACTATGGTTACGGCTCCTTCACTGGAGTGGTCTGGATCGCTGTCAGCCCAAGTGAACAACTGGTTGTATACAGGGAACTATATTGTTCTAAAGTTACAGCTTCTGATTTAGCAGATATGATCTTGCGAGAAGAGGTTAACGATGGTACAATCAGATACGGCGTGTTGGACTCTTCTTTGTGGCACAACCGTGGAGACACTGGCCCATCCTTGGCAGAGCAGATGAACATGAAGGGTTGCAGATGGCGTCCTTCAGATCGCTCAAGAGGCTCACGTGTTTCTGGCAAGAACGAGATACACCGTCGATTACAGGTAGATGAGTTTACTGAGGAGCCAAGACTCGTATTCTTCTCTACCTGCACCAATATGATAGCGCAATTACCGTCTATACCTTTGGATAAGAAAAACCCAGAAGATGTAGATACAAATGCAGAAGACCACTTGTATGATGCTTTGCGTTATGGTATTATGACAAGACCACGTAGTTCTATATGGGATTACGATCCAGCTAAAAGTGGTCGTACTGGTTTTCAAGCTTCAGACTCAACATTCGGGTACTAAAATATGGCAGACATTGATGATCTAAACTTTGACACAGACGAAGTAGTTGCTGCAGAAGATGGCAGTGATAAACTCTTCGAGTCTGTCAGTAGCGTAGTAACGTATGTTAACGAACGTTATAAACGTGCAGAGGACGCACGACAAGTAGACGAAGAGCGTTGGCTACGTGCCTATCGTAACTATCGTGGCTTGTATGGTCCAGACGTACAGTTCACAGACACAGAGAAGTCTCGTGTATTTGTTAAGGTTACTAAGACTAAGACTCTTGCTGCGTATGGTCAGATCGTAGATGTACTATTCGGTAACAATAAGTTCCCTCTGTCTGTAGATCCTACAGTATTACCTGATGGTGTAGCTGATGCTGTACACATCAATGTAGATCCTAATGCAGAACAAGCTGGTGATGAAGCTCGTCAAGTAACAGAACAAGTTGCTGCGCCTACTCCGCTACTAGGTGATGATGGTAAGCTACGTCCAGGAGAGACTATCATTGACTTACAAGAGCGTCTTGCTGGTATGCGTAACAAGTTAGCTCCTGTAGCTGACAAGGTTATTGAGGGTGACGGTACTACTCCTACTACAGTGTCTTTCCACCCAGCACTTGTTGCAGCTAAGAAGATGGAAAAGAAGATCCACGATCAGCTACAAGAGAGTGGCGCATCTAAGCATCTACGCTCTATGGCTTTCGAGATGGCACTACTTGGTACAGGCGTAATGAAAGGACCATTCGCTGTAGATAAAGAGTACCCTAACTGGAATGAAAGCGGTGAGTATGAACCTCTAGTTAAGACTGTACCTGAGTGTAACAATGTCTCAGTTTGGAACTTTTATCCTGACCCAGAAGCTACATCAATGGATGACGCAGAGTATGTAGTTGAACGTCACAAGATGTCACGTAACCAGCTTCGTGCGCTAAAAGGTCGTCCTTACTTCCGTGACGAAGCTATCGAAACAGCTATAGCTCAAAGCCCAGACTATGTACGTAAGCACTGGGAAATGAAGATGGAAGACGACGACACACTATCTGAGTCAGAGCGCTGGGAAGTGTTAGAGTTCTGGGGTTTTGTAGATATAGATATCCTAGAAGATAACGGCGTTAAGATCCCTAAAGAGTTTAAAGATCTAGTTGAAATCAGCTGTAACATCTGGATCTGTAACGGTGAAGTACTACGTATGGTACTAAACCCATTCAAGCCTGCACGTATTCCTTACTACGCAACACCTTACGAACATAACCCCTACTCGTTCTTTGGTGTCGGTATCGCAGAGAACATGGACGATACACAGACATTAATGAATGGCTTTATGCGGATGGCTATCGACAATGCTGCTTTATCTGGAAACCTTATCATTGAAGTGGACGAAACCAACTTGGTGCCAGGACAAGATATGTCAGTGTACCCAGGGAAGGTGTTTAGGCGACAAGGTGGTGCACCTGGACAAGCCCTCTTCGGCACAAAGTTCCCCAACGTTGCTCAAGAGAATATGCAACTCTTTGACAAAGCTAGGGTCTTAGCTGATGAAAGTACTGGCTTTCCTTCGTTCGCTCACGGACAAACTGGAGTCAGCGGCGTTGGTCGGACTGCCTCTGGTATTTCTATGCTTATGTCTGCTGCTAATGGTTCTATTCGTTCAGTAGTTAAGAACGTAGACGACTATTTACTTGGACCTCTAGGTAAAGCATTCTTTAGCTTCAACATGCAGTTTGACTTTGATGAGTCTATCAAGGGTGACTTAGAAGTCAAAGCATCAGGTACAGAAAGCTTGATGTCTAACGAGGTACGCTCCCAGCGCCTAATGCAGTTCTTACAGGTAGCGTCTAACCCGATGCTTGCACCTTTCGCTAAGATGGACTATATCATTCGTGAGATCGCTAAGAGCATGGACCTAGACCCAGACAAGGTGACTAACTCTATGCAAGACGCAGCTATCCAAGCTGAGTTATTCAAGAAGTTCGCACCACAACAGCCACCTCAACCAGGCCCAGCGCCAGGTCCAGAGGGTCAAGCTCCAGCAGGTGCACAAGTACAAGACACAACTGGCTCAGGTGGTGGGCAGATGGGTACAGGTACAGCACCACAACCAGGCGAACAGGGATTTAGTGGGAACGTAGGCTAATGTCAGGTATCTCTCGTATGATAGCTAAGCAGCTGAGCGCATCGCTTGGTATCACTGATAACCCTAAGTATAATCCTATGTTCAAGCAGACAGAAGAGGTACTGACGGATGTAGCTGATCCTAGTGACCCTACAGTGGCACGATTCTATAGCCCACTAGAGAGTGCTATTGATGAAGCGCCTATCGGTAAAGAGGGTACACGTGGTGAGAACATCGAAGCGTTTGTACGTAAACGTGCGCCTAAAGTCACACAAGCTGAGATGGAGTATCGGGGTTTAGGACTAGAGCCTGACGCTAAGTATACAAGAGAAGCTTTGTCTGGCATTAGGCGAAGGGAAGATGCAGATCAGATACTTAACGATTTTGAGACTATTAATAATTACTCATACATTGAAATAAGTGATAGTTTAGATGACTGGATTTATAACAATAACCCTAAAGCTTTAGATAAAATGATGAGACTAGGGAGTATGTATGATGACTACAGACAAGAAGTTCAAGATCATTTAAGTTATCTTTTTGACGGTAAAAAAATACCAGTTCAACGCATAGAAGGTTACGCAGACCCCTTCGCAAAAAAGAAAAAAACAATAACAACTATTGATGTAGATGATATTATAGCGATAGGTAACCCTACTGAACGTGAGGTCATCACAAAACAACCTGATACAGGACGGTATATATCTTATAGTGTATTAACTGATGCTATTTTAAAACCTTTAGAAGTTAAGGCTGTTAAAAAAGGTTCTCGTTACCGTAATATGCAACGTCAAAGTTCTTTACTGGACAAGGAGTTGGATTATACTGAGTTGGGCTTAGATGCTTCTGAGGACTTGGGATACACTACACATTTTGGTCCTTCTAACCTAGCTCATTCACGTTATAGCTTGCGTGATGGTGATAAAGGTAACTATATCCTAATTGAAGAGTTACAGTCTGATCCTTTACAAAACGTAGTAGAAGACTTACCTGCATTTAAAAAGAAAGAAAAAGCAGCACTAGATACTTCGTTAGAGTATAATTATGAAGATTTAGAGTGGCTGATTAATACTAAAGGTAGCGGCTTTGTTGATAAAGCTATAAATAAGATTAAAAGCTATATTGAGGACGTGGTTATACCTACGCAGCTTAACAGTAATCTAACTAAAGAAGAACGTAAAAACATATTTAAAAAAGCTGTAAAAGATATTGATGTTCCTGAAGACCTTATCTTTGGTGACAGCGGAAGTATATCAAATGTTACGTTTAATATATTAAGTAAAGAGTTTGACGATATTCCAGACGAAGAGTTAGGAAGAATTACAGACTCTATGCATAACAGAGTAAGTACTTATATAGCTAATCTTGGTGCAGTCACTAATAAAAAAGATTTACCTGTTCAGAGTATTTCGGATACAATTCGTATGTCTTTGCAAGCTATTATAGCAGACGCTAAAGCAAAAGGTGTCAACGAGATTGTATTACCTCCTGTAGAAAAGTTAGCAGAAAAACGTTTTGCTGACAATGATATACCTAAAAAGACTGCAAAAGGTTCTGCTTTTCATAACACTTATGTAGCAGGTTATAATAAAGTCCTTAAACAATTAAAGGCTGAGTTAGGTGATCAAATTAAGATAGGTAAAAAAGACCTTATGTACAGGTCTATTTTCAAAGGTGCTGTTGACAAAGAGCAGGGTGTGTTACTAGACATTTCTAACTTGACTATTGATCCAACAAATATTAAACTACGCTTCAACAAAGGTGGATTAGTAGAGAGACCAACTAAATGAGTTTAGGCGCACTAAAGAAGATAACAAACGACAAGCCTCTATGGGATGCTTATGTAGAGTACCTAGATAGTAAGATTGGTGCAGCGCATGTCCGTATAGAGCAAAGCAATGACGCAGAGGCAATGTATCGCATACAAGGTGAGATAGCTGCACTACGTAGACTAAAACTTATGAGGGAAGAAGTTAATGGACACAGCTAAGCAGATGGAAATGGCGTTTATGATGGAGGAAGGTGGTCTCACTGATGATGGGGCTACTGTAGATCCTGTAAGCGGAAACGAAGTACCTCCTGGGTCATTAGCTGAAGAAGTGCGTGACGATATCCCAGCGCAACTGAGTGAAGGTGAATACGTTGTACCTGCTGATGTAGTACGCTTCTACGGTGTTAAGTTCTTTGAGGACTTGCGTGAGGAAGCTAAACGTGGTATGATGGAGATGGAAGCTAACGGACGTATCGGTGGTGAGCCTGTCGAAATGTCTGAAGGAGATGTCGGTGACTTAACCCCTGAAGAAGTCGCCGCATTAGAGCAAGTAACGGGTATGGCTATGGGCGGTTCTGTTCAAGCTGACCCTTACTTGCAGCCTGCTCCTCAAGCTGTAGGTAACACTACGGGATACGCTGATGGTGGTACTGTAGATCCTAACGCTCCTCAGTTTACACAAGCTACAGGAATGTCTTTTGCTCCTGGCTTCTTAGCACAAACAACGGCTCCTACTCCAGGTATCACAGTTGTGACTCTGTATGGGCCTAACGGAGAAGTACGTACACTGAGCTTACCAGCACAACAAACTGAGTATGACACTCTTATACAACAAGGCTACACACAAACACCAGTAGCTACAACTACAGCTACAACAGTGGGTGCACCTTCTTCAGGTGTGGCACCAAGTGTTGCTCCAGCAGTGACCTCTGGTGAAAGCGGTTATTCCAGACGCTTAGATGATATTGGACAGCAATCACAGGCACTTGCTCCTGCCCCTATTGAAGTATCAAAAATTAAGAGTGAAGACTTAGAGAAGACAGCTAGAGGTCTATCTACAATGGCTAACATAGCAGCAGGTCTAGCAGGTGCTATTGGTGCTCCTGTATCTGCCTTAGTTAACACAGGTGCAGTAGCACGTTATAACGATATTCTTGAACGTATGGAGTCTGAAGGTATTAAAACAGATCTTGAGCGTAGAGGTAGTATCTTTGGTGGCGAGGCTACCTTGTATGGTGGCTTGAGAGACTTTAGCGATCAAGTTGAAGGTAACAAAAAAGGCAGAGACTTTGGCGACACTTGGTTGGGTGATCTATTAGGTTTTGATGGACAAGCAGGTATTCAAGCTAAAGATGATAAAGGTAACCTATTAACTCTCAAACGTTCTTGGGCAGGGGAACGCCGTGATCAAGAATATAAAGCACCTGAAGAAGCTGAAGAGGCAGCTGTAGAAGAAAAGCCTTCAGGTACAGGAAACGCTGCGCTAGATGCTGTAATGGCAAGAGGTATTGGTGCAAGTAGAAGCGAACAAAACCAGCTAAACCGTATTGCAGCTGAAGCTAGAGCAGTAGCAGATCCTCAAGTAATTAAAGCTCAGATGAGAGCAGGCAACCCTCTAACACCAGCACAACAGGCAGCTGTAAACAAAGCTAACAATGCTGGTTTAGGCTGGATGTATAGAGACTAAACACAAAAAAACTATATCCATATAACAATAAGGCCACCCAGCGCATGAAGCTGGCCCCAACATAAGGAGAATACAATGGCTGAAGTAGAACAACTAGAGGTGAACTCACCTGCACATCAACGTAACGCTGCACGTATTAGTCGTGACGAACAAGAGTTACAAGAACTAATGAAACAAGCTGGGATGGCTAAAGAAGATGAACCGCCCGAAGAAGAACAAACTACTGAAGCTGAACCCCGTAGCGAAGAGCCTGTCTCAGAACCAGTACAGGCAGAGAGTAGTACCAAACAAGAAGAAGCAAGCAAAGCTGAAACACCCCAAGAAGGAGATGATGCTGAGCTAAGCGCAGAAGAGAAGAACTTCAAGAAGCGGTACGGTGATCTTCGTCGTCACGTTCAAGAGAAAGAACAAGAGTGGAAAGTTAAGTTTGAGAAGCTACAGTCTCAACTAGACAAAGCTACTAAGAACGAGTTGGTACTACCTAAGACTACTGAAGAGATCGAAGCTTGGGCAAGTAAGTACCCTGACGTAGCTGGTATAGTAGAAGCTATTGCTGATCGTAAAGCTGAAGAACGTGCATCAGATATTGATAAGCGTTTGAAAGAGATCGAAGAGCTACGTGTAGATGCTAAACGTCAACGTGCAGAAGCAGAGCTACTACAGATGCACCCAGACTTTGAAGAGATTCGTGCTGATGATGCTTTCCATACGTGGGCAGAGTCACAGCCGAAAGTAATTCAAGATGCTTTATATGAGAACGCAGAAGACGCAAAGTCAGTCGGACGTGTTATTGATATGTATAAAGTAGATAAAGGCATCAAAGACTCTCGTCCTGTGAATAACGACAAGGATGCTGCATCTTCAGTTCGTACTAAACGTAACACACAAGTTCAACAAGATGATGCATCGAACTACTTACGTGAATCACAGGTAGCTAAGATGTCTATCAAAGAATATGAGAAGCGCCAAGAGGAAATCCTTGATGCGCAACGCTCAGGTAAATTTATTTATGATATGACAAAGTAATGCTTGACATTCTTGTTCACATAAGTAAAACTATAGTATATACACAAAAAACAGTGTGTATGCTTTAATTAGCACTAGCCACACAAAGAACTACCCAAACATATAGGCCCAGCGCTCTAAAAAGATAGGCCAATCTGATTGAGCTACGCTGACTACCCTAGAATGAATGGCCTCTTTAGTGGATATGTAGTGTAACAATATCACGCCATATCTATAAGGAGAATTAACTATGGCTATTACTTCCGCATCGGGTGGATTTACAGGAACCAACTGGTCTCCTATTATCTACTCCAAACAGGCACAGATTGCTCTACGTAAATCTGCTGTCACAAACGCAATCACAAACAACTCTTACTTCGGTGAGATCGCCAACCAAGGTGATGTGGTTCGCATTCAAAAAGAACCAGATGTAACTGTTAACGCACTAGAGCGTCACACAGGTATTTCTGTAGAGAAGCTTGCAAACGAAGACTTCTCATTGACAATCGACAAAGCTAACTACTTCGCATTCAAAATGGATGACATCGAAGATCAGTTCGCAAACGTTGATTACGTATCACTAGCTGCTGACCGTGCTGCATATAAAATGGCAGACGCAATGGACACAGACGTGATGCAGTACTTGTCAGGCCACACATCAGCAGGTGAGTATTCAACTGCAACATCTGGTGATGCACAGCACGACACTGCAGGTAACCTAACAGGCGAGTTCCTAACAGCGAACCACCTAGACGCAACTGACTTCGGTAACTTGACTATTGCTGCTACAGCAACAGCAGGTGACTCAGTTCCTCTAGCACCACGTCTACCAGGCGCAACTGCATTGTCAGCAACAACTGTATCTCCTCTAACAGTCGTAGCACGTATGGCTCGTAAGATGGACACAGCAAACGTTGACGCTCGTGGACGTTGGATCGTCGTAGACCCAGTATTCATGGAAATGCTGAAAGACGAAGATTCACGTGTACTTAACGCTGACTTCGGTGGTACTGGCCTAATGAATGGCTTGGTGTTGAACAACCTACACGGCTTCCGTGTTTACGTTTCAAACAACCTACCAGCAAAAGGTACAGGCGCAGGTACATCTGGTACAACAGCGCAGAA
>Ga0255781_10000888_pt1 | contig 24430 bp, 31 predicted proteins | sample 101ome_21_FD_179979 | JGI IMG/M metagenome (GOLD analysis project Ga0255781, IMG submission 179979) | Coastal salt marsh microbial communities from the Groves Creek Marsh, Skidaway Island, Georgia - 101413BT metaG (version 2) | ecosystem: Environmental > Aquatic > Marine > Intertidal zone >... | reverse complement strand
CGGCATCAGCTCGGTGGTGATGAAGTTGAAGCCCATGAACGATCGGATCCGACCATCGACCAGGACCGGCGTGGTGTTGTAGTCCGCGCTGGCCGCCAGGGTTTCGCCCAGCAGATCGTCGTGCTGCGCGCCGGTCATGACGACGAAGAGCTCCTCGTTGTCGATGTCCACCTCAGCCTTCATCAGGGCCTTCTTGGCCGCCCGCAGCTTCGACACGGTCATGCCGTTAGCACCCGCCGAATCGATGATGTGGGTGGGGTTGGCCGTCGTGAACGTGTCCCAGGCGACCGTCGTGCCCTTGTCCTCGCCCGTCTTCGACGAGCCAAAAGCCGCGTCGATGATGATCTGATCGCAGGCTCGGTTCGCCGCCGCTGCGCCGTTCTCGACGTAGGGGCTGCGGAAGTCTGCAATCGTGCGAAGGAAATCGTGCCGATCGATGAGCTGCGCGCCGTGCTTCGTCACCGGCTCGAGCCAGCGCACGTCGTGCGGCGTGTTCAGGATCGGCGTGTCGCCCTCGCGGACCCAGTCCGAAAGCGTGACCGAACCGATCTGCTGAACCGGCTGGGCAGCCTTGCCGGTGTAGGAGTTGGACCGGACAGCGGTCCGCAGACGGCTCTGCTGCTGCTGGAGAAGAAGTTCGACATTGCTGGCATATTGCTCGGAATGAGCAACGGTAATCTCGGAAGACATTTGTCACCTCGTGAGTAAAAGTCAAAAACCAATTTGGGTTTTGGCTTGTCCGCACAAGGCGGGGCCGAACGCGAATCGCGTGTCAGGCCCTCGAGTCAATCTGCTCCGGCCCTTGCGGGTTATCAGAGCGCTCGCGACTCAGCGAGGGGTGTCTTCCACTTTCACAAGTGTACCGCGTGTTTAACCAGCAGCGGCTTCCTGGATCTTGTTCCATTCCTCAATCGCTTGAACGTCGCCGTCAAACATGCGCTTTCGGAAGTTGTCGTCTTTGATCAGCAAGCTGCGACGCTTGCGCGCCACTTCTTGACTCATCTGGCCCATCGATCCCAAGCTGTCGCCGTCGTTGACCACGGCTTTTTCAGTCGTGGCCGCTGCTACCGTGCTCAGAATCTTCACAGCCTTCTTGACGCCGATGGCTTGCGTCAACTGCCTTGAGTCGTCCTGCGTGAAACCCAGAGCCTGGATTCCACGCTTGACCATGGCGTCGAATTCTTTGGGGGTTTTCCCGTATTCCGCCATCACCTCTTTTGATTCCTGCGCCACCTGCGCCGCGAACTGCGCCTGGCTGTGCGAGCGCTCGGAATCAATAAGCTGACCGGTAATGATCGCGAGCTGGGCGCGCTGAGCCGGCGTGAGCCCGATCTGATGCGCAATCCGGTTGACTTCATCCAACGGCATTGCCTGACCGTCGGCAGTTTGCACCTCGAGCTCGGGATAGCCAGACGCTTCCTGCGGGACTCCGATCTTTGACCGGAATTCCGACACCTGCTCTTCGTTGTCCCAATCCGGCACCTGGATCGCGTCGGTCGGATCGCCGCCAATCCGCTGAACAGCGTGCTTGTACGAGTTCAGAATGGCAGCGGGGTCTTTCCACCCCTTATTTTCGATGTACGCCCGGTCTTCGATGCTGTAGCCGTCAAGCCATCCAGAGGCGCTCTGGGGCTCTGAAACGCCCTGAGACTCCACGGGACTGTCAACCGGCTCTGCGATCGACCCTGAGCCGAAATCCACGCCCAGCGCCGCTCCAGCGCTTTCTAGGCCGCCTGATGCCGCAGCCTCTCCGCTGCCAGCCGCTGCGCTCGTTTCCTCACTCATTTGCCCCCCTATCGATCGGACACTTCTTGCTGAATGTCTCGCAGATCCTGCTCTGTCAGACTCAGCACGTCTTGAATGATCATCCACACCTGACGCCGGCCCTCGGTCACCGCCATTGACCAGGGGTCGCCCTCAAACGTCGTGCGAGTTGCTCGGCAGGCGTCTGCCAAATGCGCCAAAACCAAGCTGCCCTGCGGCCCCCTGAAGACCGAGGCATAGGCGTCGCGCACGTCGCGAGGCGCAAACGCCTCTCGAGCTCGTTCGTTCAGGCTCAAACAATCGCCTCGCCGTTACCCATTGCCGAAATTTCTCGCATCGCCTTTGCCGCCTGCGGAGCTTGGCTAAGCATTTGCGCTTCCGCGGCCTGCTGCTTGGCCTGCATGTCGAGTTCTTCGTACTCGGTTTCGGTGCGGACAAGCTTGCTCGGAACGCCCAGCGTATGGCTGACGTGCCGGATCAGTTTGTCGTTTTTCCACATCTGCAAGAGCGTCGGGTCCGACTCAATGAACGGCAGAGCCACCTCGACTGCGCGCTGTATGCCCAGAATCTCGTCGCTCTTCTGCATGCGCGTCGCGCTCGACTCGTACTCGATTTCGTACTCGCCTTGCGCCTCGATCAGCTCGCCTGGCATCGGATCCAGCGCGTTCGTCCGAATGGCAATGGCAATCTCTCGAGCGATAAGCGGGCCGAGAAGCTCACTCTGCTGGCGTCCAATCACGGGAGTAAGAAACTGCGCTTTCTCTTTTTCGCGAGACAGCACTTCGGTCGCCGTCATCTGGACGCGATCTCGCACGAGGATGTCATACAACGAAACACCCAGCGCGTCGCGAATGTTCTGCCGCAGGAATTCCATCATCCCTTCGGTCATATCAAGACGGCCACCCGTCTGAAGAGGCAGGATCTTCGGATTGCCCATCGCGTCTACACCGCCCACGGTGATGCCGCCTGGATTGATCCTGATCCGTTTAGAGCCTCGACCCAAAACCCCGTCGTCGGCTACCAGCAGGGGCGGATCGGCCACCTTGTGCCCAGACCGAATGAACGCTTTCTGCATCTCCTGCAGCGTCTTGATGTCGGGCAAGACCAGCATTGCCGGCCCTCGACCGTACATCTCGTGCGGGTTGACGGTGTATCGGCTCCAGATGTACGGGAGCTCGTAAAACCCCCCGCGCTCAAGCACCGATTCCTCGTCTACCGAGATCTCGAGAGCCTCGTATTTCATTGAGGTCTTTTTGCCGTACTCGTAATCGTCGCTGGGCTTGACCACCGACAAATACGTGTGCTTTGCAAACGGATTCTCGTCCTTTGCATCGCGTGCGCACTTCGGGGCCTTGTCTCCCCACCGCCGACAAGCCGCTCTCGCAGTCAGCTCGTACTCTCGATAGATCGAGTCCACATTGCCTTCGTGGTCGGTGTCGATCCACGCAGAACCAACGTGTATCTGCTGATATCGGGTCGCGCCCTCTGCGGTTTCTTCGACCAGCAAACAAGCGTTGCCGTACGCGAGATTGCTCTTCCAAACCTCGTGTACCTGTCCGTAGAACCGCGCAGCCGGTGCGTTTCGCCATCGAAACAGAACGTCGGTGGCTTGCTCAAACCAGCGCTTGACCGAAGGAATCTCGTTGAGCTGCTCGTCGGACGCGACCAGCCGATGCCATCGCTCAGTCCTAGGCGTCAGAAACGACTCGAGCGCTGCCGCGCCCTTTTCAAGCGCCAACGCTGCCGTCGCTTCGTAGATCTTCTCAGTCGTTTTCTCGCCCGGCGAATGCCGATACGTGAAATCGCCGCCGTCCGGCCAGACCAGATCTTTGACTTGTTGCCATTGATCGTCGAAATTCGTGCGCCGGCCCTTGAGCTCTTTCACGCGCTTCTTGCACTCGAGCGCTTGGTTTGAATCAGACCCGTGCATTAGTAGCCACCGCCCAGCGTCGAGCGCGCTGTGTTGGCAGCCATCGCGGAGCCCAGGGTGCTGCGGATCGCAGCGCGGGAAGACTGAGCCCTGCGTCGCCGCTCAGCGTCTCGAGCCGCCAAAGCCGACCCCGTGTCTGCCGTTGCGGCAGGCGGCATCGACGCCGGCTGCGGTGCAAGACCCATCGTCAGACCCGTCGTCCCGCCAGCCACCGCGAGAGGAACCGCAGCCTCCTTGGCTAGCTCTGTCGCCTTCTGCGCCATCGTTTGCTGCGCTGCCTGCTGTCCGGCCTGCTGTCCGGCCTGCTGGGCGGCCGCGCCCGCACCACCCCCAGCGCCCCCAGCACCTGCTCCCGCACTACCAGACGCCGCTGCGGTCATGGACGTGCCGGCAGCTTGGCCAGGCGCTTGTACTGCGGTTTGCGTTGCGGATTGCGTACCGGCTGCCGCGCCCGGTCCAGCGATTGCGCCACCTGCGCCCCCCGCAACCGCGCCTAGGCCGGCACCTATCCCAACATTCTTGAAGACATCGCCGACAGATTCGCCCTTTGCCGCGCTCACCGTGCCCGATGTCGCGCCGCCAATGGCAGCCCCGATGATCGCAGCCTCTACAATTCCACCCACGGCGCACTCCCTCTACAGGCGAACGGTGACGAAAAACACCTCGTCGTCAAGCTCGGCAATACTTTCGAGCCCGACCTGATCAGAATGCCTGCGGTTCCAGATGTCAACGTATCTGAGAATATACAGCACCAGTTTTGCCGGAACGGCTGCGTGGATATGGTCGAAATCTCTTTTGCGCGTTTCGTCGATAACGTGATCTACCCACCGCCGCACATTCCAGCGCTTGCGAGATTGCGGCCTGACTACGTAATGCACGCCAATGCCACCGCAACTCAAACCGGTGATCTCAATCCACCAAATCATCAGGATCTCGTGATCTTCGGTTTCGGCAAACCAAATCCCGTCTTCGATCTCGTGCTCGGCTATTTCTCGAGGGAAGCCCCAGAGCGCAGCAATCTCGCTGCCAAACTGGGCCACCCCATTTCCATGCAACTGCATCAACTCAGACATTAGAAATCCGCCGTCGTTTGCACAGGTTCGTACGGATCGTAATCGACCGGCATCAACGCAGATCGGCCCTCGCCCTCGCCAAGGCACAGATACTCGAGCGCCTCAACCGGATGGCTGTACTGATTCTTGTCGGGCTCTTCGGTGTAGCGCTCGTCTCCGGTCTTGATCCGGCGGTAGCAAAAGCCACCAGCCAGCCCCTTGCGCACCATCTTTGCTTTTGGACTGATCATCAATCCTGGCCTCAGATCGCCCAGAAGCCGGCGGAGCGGGTTGGCCACGGATGCCCGCCGCAGGGTCACCTTGTTGCTGGGCGCAGGCTGGCACGGCACTCCAGCCGCTACAAGCACCTGGCGAGGCGTGTCTTCGGTCGCCTGCCCCTTCGCGTCGCCGGCAGGATCGCTCCAGCCTCGAACTCGAGCGTTGGGATAGTTTGAGTGAATATACGACCGGAGCTCAGGGCCGAAGACGGCCTGCGACATATCGTCCGAGACAAACTCGTCAATAACCGTAATCCGACCCCAAGCGTCGCGCTGCGCAAGCACAGCGGCTGGCGTGCGACCAAAGTCGACGCCAATGATCAGCGGCAGATTTGGGTCAAACTGCACTTGAGTCGGGGTCACATGCAGGTGGTCGCGGAAATCAGGATGCACCGGCTTGCCATCGACGATGAACGAATATTCGTTGCCCAGCATATTCGCGATCCAGTCGTCGGTCTTCCCACCCTGCAAAGCTCGTTCGTAGTAACCGTCTGGAAGGTTGGGCAAGTTCTCGGCGTCGGGGTTGGGCACCCAGATCTTCCGCCCGTGAACGTCAAGCTTGCCCGTGTCGATAACCCCACCAGGCTGTCGAAAGAAATGCCAGTCGGGCGAATCGGGATCGTGCGCGGCTTTGTAGTACCAGTTGTCCTCGTCGGGCGCGTTGGTGTCAGCGATGATCCCGTGCCACGAAGCCCGCACCCCGCCGGCCACGTCCGAGGGATATCGGCCATGCCGAAGGTCTGCGAGCGCCACCACGTCACGCTGCAGCTCTTTCGCTTCGTTCAACCAAAAGGCCGTCGCTTGAACGCCGCGCAGCTTGCGGATCGCGTCTTCCCGATCGAGCGCGTAAAAGATCACATCGCTTTCGACTCGAGTGCCATCGTCTAGCTTGAATCGAGCTCGGAACGTCGGCGGATCGAGCCCGCCCATCGTCATCGTCCCCAAGTTCTCGTCAAACACTTCCCTGAAATCCCTGATCGTGGTGGTGGTCAGATCTGGATAGGTGTTTCGGACGGCAATCCAGCGGCTCGGCCTGATGCCCTGGGCATTCGGCTCCTGCTCAATCATGCCCAGCAGGATGCGCAGGATCGCGGTGTAGGTCTTGCCGGATCCCAACGGCCCCATGATGCCCGCAAATCGCGATCGACAGTCTAAGAACGCCTGCAGAGTCGGGTCGAGCTCTTCAATCTCGATCTGCAGATTCACGCTGGAATCTCTTCTTCCACGTACTTGTTGACCTCGTTCCAATCCGCTCCGTCGGCTCGCATCTTCTCGAGAACCGCATGAACGCGACGCCTTGAGGTAAAACGCATGTCGTCGAGCTCGCGTAGCCAAGGTGGAACCGGCAAGCGAAGCACGCGCAATGCCAGAATCTCGCGCAGAGCCTGAACCCTAGGCGAAATCGGTTTACTCGCTTCGGTCTGCGTCGGCGGACCTGTCTTCTTTTTTCGACCTGCCATTTTCCCCCCTGCCCGAACCGAAACGACGCACAGTCACGGTCTGCTCTTGCTTGACCTGCGCCTCGATCGCGTTTGGGATCAGCTTTTTGACGACGCCCATGAAGACTGCCGGATCGTCTCGAGCGACCTGCTTCAGATAACCAACCGGCCCTTCTGGATGCGATTCCTCAAGCGCCTGGCGCACCGCATCCCGCACTTCTTGCGTGTGCTTATTAGGGGTGCCCTTCTTCCGCCCGCCGTATTTCGGATGACCTTTTTCGTACGGCAAAACTATTTCCCACCACTTTGGTTCTCTGCTCTTCGAGCCACCGATCTCGAGCGCATGTATGGCAATACACCCATTCCGGCTGATTACGCCACCAATGATAGCGTTGGCTAGTGAACAGATTTGAGCAACGTGCGCAGACAGTCGTCAAAATCGACACTTCATTGCAGTTCTGGTTCTTCATGCATCGTCGCTTTCGTGTTGCGCCCACCACGGCACGCCTTGCAGCTCGTCGTGCAGGCGTTGCTTGTCGCTCGAGCTGAGATTGTTCACAACCTGGACCCGTTTGCGGACCTGTTTCAAAAACTCTGACCAACTTAAGCCGTCGGGGTCATCAAAGCTGTAATCAATCATCTGCAACGGCACGCACAATCACCCGCACTCGACCCTCGCCCCGCTTGGCCGGCTCCCAACGAAACGTCGGGCTGCCCACCACCGACGGCCGATCGTCCTCAAGAATTTTGAGATTCACTAAAGCATCGATGATTGCCTTGAAACTAGACGCCAGGTTGTCTCGATCAGGCTCTCGAGTGCTGTAGCGAATGCACTCAAGCTCGGCTTTAGACAGGGGCTCATCGGGCACGTAATGATCGGCCAGCACCATATCTGACACCAGCTTGTGCCACGCTTTTTTTTGAGCGTAGCGTGTCCGCCAATGCCCTTTTGCCGCGGCAACTTGGAGATCGGGCAGCTTCGGAATAATGACGTCGAGCAGATAACTCAAACCCGTTTTGCCTCCTCTTTTTGCTCGCGCACCATGATCAGCCAGTCGAGATGATTTTCGACGAGATCAAATAGGAATTTCGGCTCGATGCTCCACACGCTCGCGATCGATCCGCCGGCTACAAACAGACCCGCTTCGTTCCGCTCTGCAATGCGTTCCGATCCGTTCGACATAACGACGCCCGCAGCACGAAGAATGCGAAGATGGTGCTGGACAGTTTTGACATCAAGGTGCGCAAATTCTGCAATCTCGCGCGTCTTGATGCCGTACTTGCTCGAGGCTACGGCCCTCAAAACAGCCAAACTTTTGCGGGTCGCACTACCGAATTGCAGCCGTTTCGGGCGCTCAACTTCCAAACGTCAACTCCTTTGCTTCATTGATTGCCAGCTCGATTTCCTGAATCAGCTCAGAAAACAGATCGATCCTGGCTTTGTTTGACCAATCGCTTTCGACTGGGCCAATCTCATCTTCAATCCGACGCATCATGCGTTTGGCCCGTAATTTCAAGGCTTGCGTTTTACTTGTAGATGACTGCATTGCTGTGTGATTCAAAGACTCTGAAGTGTGTTCAGATGGATCCCCGAAGAGACGAATCCCGAAGCTCGCGATGCATCGCATCAACTCGAGTTTCGTCCCCCGGCGCTCAGATTGGAGAGCCCCATTGGCACGGCAGGGGCTGCTCCCGGCGTGCTGGTCGTTCTACTTCCGCGCCACAGTAAGCCTGGCGCTCCATCACCCCTCAACGACTTCGACGCGGGGTTGCACCTGCAATGGACTTCCACCCAACCCGCTACTGGTAAGTGCATTGACGATCGAGCCCAGCAGCCCACTCGATCGCGCGTGAGCAGCTTAGCTAACTGACCGCAGCCTGCCCTCCCGATTTGCGCGGGCAGCGTCCAGACGCTCTCGTGCGGCCTTCTGCCGCGCTTTGACCTGCTCCTCGTGCGACAGGGGCTTTTGCCACGGGCCGTCCATTCCCAGCTCAATCCGGCCCTCAAGCTTCTCAAAACGGAACACGCTCTCGGGCGTGAACCATTGACGCGGATCAAAGCCGTTACGCTCGTCCAGACCCTTGTGGAAATGAACGTAGCCGTGAACCGCGCTGACCAGATCCTCAGTCGAGTACTCCTCTGCGAGCCTCTCGATGAGCCGCTTGCGAGCGCCGCGCAGCGTCGGGGTCACCCGTTTGCTGTAGTGGCCGAAAGCCTCCACCACCTGAAGCCAATCAATCCCGCTCATTGCCACCCCCGTCGAGCTTGAGAATATCCGACGCGCCCACAGCCGACAGCTCGTAGCGGCTAGCCATGCAGTTTTGCCGAGTCACGCCGGCCTGATCGACGACGACCACTCGACCCTCTCGTTTGAGATCGCTCAAGCGCTTCCAAGCGCTCGACTCGGTAATGTTCGCCGCGCGAGCAACCTCCTCAAAGGTCATTGGGCCACCCCATCGGACAGCCAGCACGCGCAAAATAGACGCTTTCGCTGAGCCGGCGCGCAGGGCCGTGCGCTCTGCCGCAAGCTTCGAGGTTTCGGGATCGTTCACGCGCGCGTGAGAATTGATCCAATCAATCTGCTCGTTCATCGTTGTCCCCCTTGTCGTGACCGGATCTGTCACAGTCGAGCTGCCAGTCCATGACTTCTGCAGCAGAAATCTCGCCCGCCGTAATGGCCTCCCAACCTCGAGCTCGGGACCAAGACGCGCGCGTCAAACCCAACACAAGCTTGCGCCCAACTGTCTGCGGGATCTGCAGACGGTCAAACACTTCTTTTCGTTTTAGGCCATGTGCCTGCGCAAAACGCAGGATCGGATGTGTTTTGTGCATTGAGCACTCATAATGAACAAATGCAAATAATTCAATACCACCCTCGGGGGAGGGGACGTAAGTATGTTTTTTGAGTCGATTTGGGCGCACCTAAGTCCCCTACGCTTTTAGGAGACATAGGTCTGCTTTTCAGCTCGATTTGCGCGCACCTAAGTCCCCAAGTTGCAAAACAGTTGGTCCCCTTGGCCCTCTTGATCCCCTTGCACGCCCGCCCACGCCCGCCCAAATTGGCTGGGCGAGCGTCAATTCCCGCGGGGTTGCGCTTGGGTCGAAATTCTTTCGCGCTGGTCGAAATTCCTGTTGCGCCGCGAGCATAGGTATTGTTCACTTCGTGTGAACAAAGGAGGACAACCAATGTCTCAATCCAAACTCAGGTATTACGAACCTGAAGTCGTTTGGTTTGACTGCAAAACAGCAGAAATCCATTTCTTTGACGACGACGACGAGCTGCACAAACTGCGCCTTGCTCACGATCACGGCATTGACGCATATGTGATCGACGCTGGATTGACTGACGCTGAAGAAGAGCGCGCGATCGAAATCTTTGAACGATGGCGACCCGGTTGTGGTCACCTGGAGGATTAGACCAATGAGTACACAACACAAAAAACCGGGAGCTTTGAGACAGCAGATAATTGCAAAACTTGATGTCGAGTTGAAAGACGCGCGTTCCACGGCTGACCAAAACGCCATGCGAGCATCTCTTTTGTTGCATCAAGCTGGAAATACAATTGCAAAGCGCGCTTTCGCTCCGGCCTGCAACGCGCACGAAGCTCTGCGTGAGGCTGAGCATGCAATCAAAGTTTTGAAGTCGAGCTTGGCTTGGCTTCAGCGCGAGCTCGATCTGCAAAAACTAATCAACAAGCTGAAGGACGCACACAATGAAGATTGACGATCAGCCGTGTCGTTTGTTTCAAGACGCTGAGCACCAGCTCGACATCGAAGACGCGCTAGACGAAATCTTTGGTGACAGAGATCCGTGGTGGCTCGCGCTGGCCGACGCTGTCGGAATCATCTTGTTTGTAATTTGCTTCGGTTTGCTCTGCGCAAGTTGTTTTGCTGTGCTAGCAAGCTAGTCAACAAAAGGAGGCCCAAGTGGCACAGAACATTGCTCGCATCACGGTGAGCGGACGCATCGGTCGAGATGCTGAAACGAAAACCGTCGGTCAATCGACGGTCACCGAGTTCAGCTTGGCGTGTCAGCCAAGCCGGCAGGCAGAGGTGCCGACCTGGTTTCGCTGCTCCGTTTGGGGCAAGCGTGGGTCAGCGCTTGAGCATCTGCTTAAGAAGGGAGCCGCGGTTACCGTCGTCGGATCGTTTTCCGCACGCCAGTACGACTCTAAAGGCGAGAGCAGAACTTCGCTTGAGATCCGCGCTGACGATCTCGAGATCACGAAGTACGTAGAGTCCGACAGCCCGAAGATGCCGCGCCAGCAGGACGGCATCGAAGACCAAGAGATCCCGTTTTAGGCTACCCAGCCTCCTCCGGTGGAGCGGGTCTGGGTAGCCTCATTGGGAGCCCGCTCCACCACTTGGAGATCCCATCATGAAAAATCTAAACAGCGCTTTGATCGCGTTTCAATCCGAATGCCCGTCGATCAGCTTCGACAGCATCAATCCGCATTTCAAGAGTCGGTTTGCTTCGCTCGCGGCGATCCATAAAGTGATCGATCCGATCCTGTCAAAGCACGGCTTGGGTGTGATGCAGTTTCCTGTCTCAGAAGAAGACAAGGCCGGCGTCGTCACGCGCGTGATCCACTCAAGCGGTGAGTACATTGAATACAAGTTCACCGTTCCGCTTTCCAAGCACGATCCTCAAGGGGCGTGTGCAGCAGTTTCGTACGCGCGTCGGTACGGAATCTCGGGCGCACTTTGTCTGGTCACGGAAGAGGACGACGACGGCGAGTCTGCGTCGGGGCGTGGTTCTGCACCCGTCGTCAAAGAGCCGAAGCGGCAGCGAAAAGCGCCGGCCATGAGCGCTGAGAGCCGAGACAAAGTCAAGCACGCAGCGAGCCTCCGCGCGTCGGAGATCGGTGACGATATCAGCGCGACGGAAATCATCGTCGAGATTGCGAAGCGTTTCGGATACAGCAGTCCGATCGAGTTGCTCGATTCTGATCTTGGTCGCACGATCTCTGCGATCCAAGAGTGGGAACCGAAGTGAGACAGCCCAACCTTGACGACGTGACGATGGCGCGGCTTTGGGCTGAGCAGAAATGCTCGCCTGAACACAACCCGCTTGATTTGATGGAGTACAAACTGCTCGAGCTCTGGAGCGAGTACCACGCATCGACGAGCGCTTTTCATACGCGCCGGCAGACGCAAGCGGACGCCCGCATTCGCGAGCTCGAAACAGCGTTGGGGAACAATGCGTGAGCTGGCACTATTCGCGGGCGCTGGCGGAGGCTTACTCGCAAGCAGATTGCTTGGATGGAGGACAGTCTGCGCCGTCGAGTTCGACCGATACGCACGAGACGTTTTGCTCGCACGTCAAAACGACGGATGTCTCGAGCCGTTTCCAATCTGGGACGACGTGCGGACATTTGACGGACGCGCATGGCGAGGCGCTGTTGACGTGGTTTCGGGAGGCTTCCCGTGTCAGGACATCAGCTCAGCCGGTCAAGGCGCAGGAATCGAAGGCGAGAAATCAGGACTCTGGTCAGAAATGGCGCGAATCATTCGCGAAATTCGACCCAGATACGCATTCATTGAAAACAGTCCAATGCTCACTTCTCGAGGACTCGACCGCGTACTCTGCGACCTTGCCAAGATGGGGTTCGATGCAGAGTGGGGAGTTATCGGAGCGCACCATGCCGGAGCACCTCACAAGCGTGACCGGATCTGGATTGTGGCTAGCGACGCCAACAGCGAAAGCAAACCAGTTGTCGCCTTCGATGATAAAGCACCCTGGCTGTCGAGCGTGGCTGCCGACGCCAAGCGCATCGAGTTACGGGACGAATCAAGGCGGCGGCATGGGAAGGACAGGCAAGGTGCGTCCCAGCTTGCAGACGATGGCACGAAAGAATTTGTGGCCGACGCCAACGGCGCACAATGCGAAAGAGACGAACGCGCCTTCGGAATCGACGCGGAACACGCCAACTCTCGCGGCGCAGGTTGGTGGCAAATTGAACCCGACGTGGGTCGAGTGGCTGATGGGGTGGCCTCTCGGATGGACCGATTGCGCTGCATCGGCAACGGACAAGTTCCAAGCGTGGCTGCGCTCGCATGGCGCACGCTGATTTATCGGAGTTATAAAGATGCAAGGTTTAAGCAAAGCTAACGTCAAGCGGTATAGCGACGTGATTTTGTTGAGTGGAGGCGTGGACTCCACTTATCTTGCAGCGACCGTAAAGCCGGTTGGACCTCCTGGCTTGGCGTTGTTTGTTGACTACGGTCAGCCGTCGGCAAAGAAAGAAAATGCTGCCGCTGCGACGCTTGCAAAAGCCTGCCTTCTTGACTTCAGAACCGTTCAGGTCCGAGGTCTTCCGCTTGGGAAAATGGACGAATGGTCAAGCGGTCCAGCGGTCGTACCAGCTCGCAACCTTTGGATGATTTCGCTGGCCGCAGCGTTCGGCGAAACGATTTGGATCGGCGCTGCGCCGCAAGATTGGGCTGATTACGCGGATTGCAGACGACCGTTTTTAGATTCGCTGGATCGTTCATTGCGACTGCTCGGAAGCACGCTCAAGTATTCACTTGTCGAGCGAGAGGCGCGTGTCACTCATTTGAGAGACGTTGGTTTTGAGGCTTACACCTGGTCTTGTTACGGACCCGGACCGAAGCCGTGCGGGCAATGCGCGAGTTGCTCGCAATGAGGGTCTACGTCGGAACGCCATGCAATCAATTGCAGGCTTCGCTTGTTGCAGATATGCCAGTTCTCATCTCGTTCGCGGCGTACTGCAAATTCCTTATGACTGGTGGTTACGTTCACACGTTCAGTCATCTGCTGCTCGACAGCGGTGCTTTCTCTGAACTGAACTCAGGGAAGAAAATAGACCTGATCGAGTATCTTGACTGGGTTCAGCAGTTCCCATATGCCTGCGCTTACGCTGGACTAGACGACATTTCTGGAAACTGGGAACGGTCTTTACTGAACTATCAGCACGGAGGCTTTCCAACCTTCCACGACACCGACCCAGACTGGCTCCTTGACGAGTTGATTCCAATCGCGCAAGAGCGCGGAAACTGGATCGGCATTGGTTTGAAGCCTCCGCGCGCTGGACGCGAGCAATGGTTACGTCGAACGCTTGATCGGATTCCAGAAGACCTCCACGTTCACGGCTGGGCGCTTGGACGTTACGCGCATATTCCACGCATTGATTCGTTTGATTCCACTCATGCGTGGATTGAGTGGCAGAAAATTAGAAACGCGCTCGGCGCGTGGATCACCAGCGCGGAGTGCATGGAGCTGGCGGTCAAGAAAGTGCGCCGACAGAGCAAGCTCATTGAAAAGCAGGAGGACGATCAGATTTCATTGATCGTTTGAACAGATCAAAGGGCTGGAATTAGGTAGAAGGACAGCCTGGAGAAGCCAGCGACATCTACGCGATGGAGCACGTTTGAGGGGGGTCTTAAACGTGTCGCTGGTATAAGCGCGGCCCAGAAGTCCTGGGTCGCGCTTTTTTATCCACGCCAGCAAAAGCACGCACACAAACAAACCCACGGTGAACGTCGGCTCCGGCAGCACCACGCTCGTTTGGTTTGACCACTCGCTTTCAACCCCCACCGCAATGCTGCGCGACCGCAAAAACAATGCGTCGTCCGGCACAACCACCGTTGCTTGAAAGCAATCGACGCAAGGTTCTGCCGGCGATACGCCTGCGACCCATTCCCATTGCGTCGAACCAACCCGCTGGAATTGAAATTCCCACGACTCAATCAGGTCCGCGTCCGCTTGATGCCAACGCACAACCTGCTCACGCATTGCGCCTGTTCCGCACGCCATCGAGCCAGACAAATTTGTTCAGGGAATCAATCTCAATTTCCATGCGCTCTTCTTCGGAGATGCAACCGTCAAGTGCAAGCTGATCTATGTAGTTGCTGAAATCTATGACCTCTTCGGATGCTTCATGAACCGCGTCACCACGAAACGGATCGGCGTCTGACTGACGATATTCCGCGCGACCCCTCAACCAGGCGGAACGCTTGCGGGCCTGAAATTCTTCGTACAGCTCTTCAATACCTTTGCTCGTCAATGTCACTTCCCCTCAAAGCTTTTGCTGTCGCTCCAGCCGTGATGATCGTAGGCGTCCTGCATTCGCCCGTATCGAATCCAAAACTGGTCCCCGTGATAGAATCCAAGACCTTTGTCCCAGAGCTCTGCGTGCGCGTGAGCGGCTTCATGGATGAGCGTCTCAACCGTGCTCTGCACCGTCGGGCAAGACTTCCGAGACAGCAGTATCACGAGATCTGATCCGCGCTCAACAACTCGACCGCAGAGTTGCTCTTCATCCTCATCACGCAGATCGTCTACCCATTCGAGCCGTTTCACGCGATCAAGTGGAAACTCGCTTTTCAGCCAGCGCAGCACTTGGACCGCCCGCTCAAAACGGTTTGTGGCTTTGGGCATTACTCATTGCCCCATATGGTGTAGACGTTGGCAACCTCGAGACGCTCAAGATCGACGGCAAACGCCACCTGAGCAGGAGGCTCTGAGGGCAGACCGAGATCGCGGCTGTAGCCGTTCGGCCCGACCAGCGAGCCGTTTGCGATCCCAAGCCCGCCTTGAAACACGTTGCGCTGATGGTGGTGGCCGATGCAAAGCGTGCGGAAATCGTAGTCAGAACGAAGGCGGCCTGCGGCGCGCAGGAACGGGACCGCGAGGCCCCCGACCCCACCGCCGTAGCGGATCGCGTGACCGTGATGGAACAGCATTTTGTAGCCGTGCAGGTCGAGCGGGAGAAACTCGGCTTGGGCAACGTGAAATTGAATCGAGTCGTCTGCAGCAAACCACGAAGCAAGATCGCGGTAGACCGGCTGCATGTGCGAGTAATCGCCCGCGTGGCCGGCCACCATCTTCGGCGTTGACCGATCGTGGTTTCCCCAGGATGTCGGGACGACGAGCGGAACGTCGAGCTCGGCGCGTAGGTAGGTCAGGATCTGAGCCAGCAGGTCACGAATGAACTGAGCCTCATCCGGGGGTGATAACTCGCAGGCGCGCTCGGACTTGTAGTGGAGCGAGTCGTTGACTAGGAAATCGCCGCCAAGCCACGTCACTACGCTCTGGATGTCGGAGTCCACCTGCTCGCGCTTCACAAGGGAGATGAGTGACCGCGCCCATTTCCACGCCCGCTCCTCGCCCACGTCCTGGTTGTGGACGTTCCCGCCAGATTGAGCCGCAGTTACAACCTCGCAGGTGTGCCAGTCGGAGGCGAGCGCGACAAACGCAGCGGGCCGCTTGTCTGTCTTTTTCCGACGAGAGGGAACCTTCAGCACTTTGGGCTTAGGCGGATCTGGTTTCAACGCCTCGAGCGTAGCCACCTCATCCTCGAGCACATCGACCCAATGATTGAGCTCGCGTAACTCAATCCGAAGATCGGCAATAGTTCTTTGGTTCCGGTGTCGATCTCGAGCTGAAACTCGAGGCATCTGCTCAGACTCGACCAAACTCTCAATCGTCGGCTTGCTGTCGCTTTCGGACGCCATCACAAAATTGCTTCAAGCCGATGGCTGGGAAATCTGGAATCGAGTCTTGGCAACGTCGCCACGCGCTTGTCCAAGACAGACCAGCGTCTAGAAAAGCTGACACCAGCTCGAGCACCCATGGTTTCCATGAAGGATCCTCCGGTTCCCACTTGTCCCACCAATCGCGCGCTCGCGACAGGCTCTTTTCGTGGTTTACGTATTGCTGAATATCAGGCAGGTTTTTGTTTGCCATCAGGACTACACCGGATCAGGCCAGCAATAACCGACCATGCGAGCAACCCAACGAACTGCTGGCCGATCAGGATCTGAGGCTACGATCGATGCGTAGTCTCGAGTTTCCTCAAACGTAGGCTGCGGGCAGTAGACAAGATCATGTCTTGTTGCGGTTTGGCAACCGATTGAGCCGATCGACAGACTCAGGGCCAGTAAGAGGAGGCCGAGACGCCAGCATCGACTGCCGCTCAAACCACCGCAGAGCGCGCCGCAACGTCTCAGCCTCCGACTCAAGCTGACCCACCCGTTTTGCCAGCGACGATCTCTGCCAGTTGAAAACCAGCGCGAGAACAATAGCCACCAGCGAAACACCAATTGACGACCAGGCAGCAGCATTCATTCGTCGTGGAAAATCGGCGAGCTCGTGATGGCGCGCAGACCTGCCATGATCATGCCGATCGCCATCATCACGTATCCGCCGGTCTGCTCGTCAGCAAACGTCACAGAACTGAAAAACGTCTGCGCCGCGCCGGCAACCGTGATCAGAGCTGCAACCGCAGCAGTCTTCCAACCCTTCATCCTGTCCTCACTTTCTGCCGTCGTGCTCGCGGCTGAAATGTCCCAGATCTTGGAACCCTACAAAATCACCGCCCCAACAATTGCCGGGTCTGAGGTTTGTCCAGAAACCCCCAAGCGGAGCGTAAAATCTCTTCTCGTCTGCAATGCGACCCTCGCGGATCACATACACATCTGCGGCCAAGCCAGATACGTGCAAGCTATTGCGTATGCCTATAGGGCGAAATCTGTGCTCAATCAAATTTGAATCATGCTCGCGTTCGTCTAACTCGCAACGCGCGCCTGCCGCATTGACGACCCTGCAATGCTGCGAATTCCACAAAGCTTCTCGGCTTGTCCGCCTGCATTGATCGACAACAAATTCCAAACCTCGAGAGCTTGCGAACGAAAGCAGGAGCGCCAAATCAGCAGAGAATTCAATCCGCTTCTGCAATAACCGCATCAGAGTTTTGTCCACAGCTCAATTCCCCACGCCGCTCCTGTTACAACTGCAACCGAAACTGCGCAAAGCGTGGCCGTCTTTGCTTGGAATGTCTTCAGCTCAGCGCACAACTCCATCAATTCCCGCTCAAGACGGCGCTGATTTGCGTCCATCATGTCAATCACAGTCTTCAAGTTTCTGTAATCATGACGCAATTCTTCCACTTGCTGGAAGAACATCCCAAGCTCGCGCTGGTGGCCGTTGCCCTCCATTATGGGAAACAAGCTGTTGCAGGGCTGTGCATCTGAACGTCGGCACCGGCTCCGTTACAAAAGCAATAGTAATCGCTCGTGTCATTGTAGAAGACGTATGCTTCAGGCTTGCTGGTGCAAGGGTCAGAGGTCGTCAATGCTCCGGTCAGAATCTGGTCGCCTATGACGAGAGTCGATCCAGCAGCCTCAGCAGCGTGTCTTGGGTACGCATCCGTTGTGATTCTCAAAACCTCATCTGTCTGATCCCTGTACAAGTGATCGCCGCTGGCATTGGTGTTTGTAAATGCAATGTGTCCAGAGTTCCAATCGCCTCCTCCTACTACGAGATTTCCGTAGGTTCCCTGACCAAATCTGCATTGACCGGCCGCGCCAAAAATATTCAAACCGCCTCCAGAGCAGTTTTGGGCGTCTATTTGGATGACAGCACCGCCTGTCCCGTACCCTTGCTGGTTCTGAATGTGCAAACCGTATCTCAAGCTATTGTGCTTTGCTGTCGCAGAAGATGCTGTCGGCTGTGCAATTTGAATGGCCGTTGTGCCTCCATAATGAATAGGCTCGCCAAAGTCATGGCCTACTACGAGTCCTCTTTGCTCCCATTGATTAGACCCAGTCGGGTCAAACTTGCCAGTTGGAAGCGCAGAGCTAATAACCCTACCTAGAGTTTGGCTTCTTACGTTCAGCGCATATACGTTATTTCTGTTGATCCCGATATTCAATGAAGAACCGGGGTTCCCGTTGTACTCAATAGCTGCATTTTGATGAGCCATGCCATTCTCAGCAGCACTAGCAGAGACGGGTTCATCGTAATATCCCATTCTCAAAATGGAATCTTGAGCTAATGGATTGGTAATCCAGAAATTGCTGACTCTATTTATTTTTGTTTTCCACTCCATTTGCCTGTAACGCCATTGCCCGTTGAGCGGATCAGTTGAAACTAGACCATTGTTTTTATGAACAACGGTAGACTCATCAAAAGTAGCCGTATTCGATGATGCGTCTGTCACAGTAACTGGGTTAGGCGCATTCGTCAGATCTCCATAATCTTGTATCCAAGTCAACGTCCTTGTCCCAGAATCCCAAGCAGTCACATATCCCCAAGACTCGCTGGAGTCTACATTTTCAGTAGTCTCAGAATTGTTGAAATTAAATGTGACCGTAGACCCAACAGCAGGATTGAATGTGCCAGCAGAGACTACGACTTGATTGGCCGGCGCAAACAGATCAATATTATTTTCGAGCCAGGTTTCATTTGCAGTCGCAGTAGCTCTAAATGCAGTCTCATACGAGTCGTCCATTGCATGTTCGTATGGATTTTGAGGCAATCCGTTTACGCCTGTTTTGTTGTAAAACTGGCCGATCATATTGTCCGGCTCGCCTGCCGGGGAAGCTGCGAATGTGCCCCCGCTAGGGTCGTCAGGGATAGGATTGTTGGATCCGTAAGCCACTCCGTAGCCTGCGCTGACGGTCGCGGGATTCCACAGGTTCATCGTAACGCCATCTAGCTGCTGTCCTGACTCGGGAGTAGGATTAGGCTGATCAAATTCAACAGAACCACCAGAACCACCAGAGCTCACCGAATCAAAGCTGCCTTTGATTGTAAGCGTAGACACGTTGCCGGCAGATTCAGCGGTATTGATGTCAATCACGTACCACAGCTTGTACGCGCGCATCGCGCTCAACGACGTGTCCGCAGAAAGCGTAGACAGCGAGTCGCACGAAGCCGTCGCGTCGATGACGCCGTCGTTGTCCCTGTCTACGTTGCTATCCGTGCATGCGTACAGAACGCCAGAAAACGCAGATCCCAGATCGAAATCCATGACTGCGAGCGGAAAAGCCAGCCCAATCGAATAGATCCCAGCGGGAGTTTTGGAAGTGAACTGCACAGGGTGGACTCGAGCGGAGCCGCCAGGCGTTCCACCCCCGTACCCAGGCAGCTCGGCTGACCACGATGCGCTCGCTGCCAGAACAAGCGCAATCACCAACGACGCAAAAGCTCTCATTTCTTTCTCCAATTTAACCGTAAAAAGCAGCAGGCAATCTACCTGCCTCTGCCAAACGACTCTTGAGTCAAAACCTCAACGCCGTCAAGCAATTGTTTGCCGGGGAGGCCGGTAAATGTGCTGAGCGCAGTAGCAATTGCGCGAACGTGCTTTTCGCCGTCGTAATCTTTGCCGGCGCTCACGTCCATGATCGGCTTGAACAATGCGTTGTAGGATGTTTGCATCAAGCTAGACAGCGGCGTAGACGGCTTCCAACCTCGAGCCATAGTGTCGATTTCTCGCACGATCGGCATTCCTGCAAGCGGACCCATTGTGGCACGCGCCGCCAAGACATCGAAAAACGTTTCTTCGTCGGGCTCGTCTGGACCCATTGCTCCGTTCAAGATGTATCGCAAACCTTCAGACAGCACGGTTTCGATCACATATGCCCAAAGCCAAAAGGTTGCCAATCGAGCAGCATCTCGAGGCACGCCAGGCACAATGCTGTACGGAGCTGTCGAATCACCAAACTGGCGCTTGCCCAGCGCTGCGTACACAAACGCTTGCTGCGTCTGCGCGTTCACGTAGGTCATCATCGGCGTAAGCAGTTTCATCATCTCGCCGCCGTCCAACATTGCGGGCGCATTTACTGATCCGCCAGATCCCTGAGTTCGATCAATAATCTTGCCTGCGTATCTGACTGCGGCTTCCAAATCGTTTGCAGAAATGCCATCTACCTGACCAGACATTGCTTGATGCATGGCGGCAGAAGCAACCACGGTCGAAGAGAACGTGTCGATCATTCCCATCAGCGAATAACCGACGTGCGCGCTGAATGCTTGAATAGTTTCAATGGAATCAATCGGACGCCGCACGTCGATTGGATGCAATCGCAGCATGTCTTGCTGCGCGTCTCGGTCAAACGTCTCGGCCCGGTTCGCAAGCTCAGGAATCAATTCTCTGTAGGCTTTGATGCGATCCCAATTCCAAACAGTCGCTCCTACGTCACCCAAAGCCCAGAGCATATTTGATACGCCTACGCGCGGCACAGCAGTTGCGAAGCCAGAAAATTGAATCGCAGCCTGGGTAAAGCGATACGCCATTACCGTCAAGCCAAGGCCGTGGCGAGCTCGACGTGCCACTTTGAGAATGTAATCGGGCACGCCCTGGTCACCGTTTCGCAGCGGCGTTCCTTGGCGCTTGAGGTAATCGCGCATGTGTCTGTAGAACTGCTCTCCCAAAACTCGTTTGAGCTCGGGCGCGAGTTTGCGCAATTGCTTGTCTGCTTTAACAATCGTGTTTCGCCACGCGATGTCTTTTGACATTGCGTTGACGTGCTTCTGCAGGACTGCGTGGAAATCGGTGCGGACAGTCAGCTTGCCAGACGTTTTCTTTCTGGCCTTCATCGCGCCGACTTTGGTCATGGCCGCGCCGCCGCCGGCAGGCATCAATCCCTTTCCAATTTCCTGAGCTTGGAATTCTGCCGATCTTTCTGCCAGAGCTGGGTCAAACATCAAAGGCCAATATCCGCCCTTCATGATGCGACCCGACGGCAACTGCCACGGCACAGCCTCAACCTTCGGGGGAGTCACGCCGTTGGCCTCGCGCTCTGCCGCTGCCGCCGGCTCCCAAAGCAAATCAACCGCCGCGATTACTGCCTCGAGATAGTCAGCATCTTTGTCCGTTACGTGCGACAGGATCTCTTCAAGCTGGGCGTCGCTGAGCCCGTAGGCTCGCGCGTCTTGGAGGGCCGCTCGATTGTGCGGATTGCCCATGTTCGCCGCGATTGCCAAGATTTCATTCTTGGTAAGTGATTCGCCCAGCGTACTGATCGGAATTGGCTTGCTGTAGAAATTGCGCTGCTCAGCAGGCGTGTATTTTTGCCAAACCTTGTTGATCCGCTCGCTGACCATTTTTCTTAGACGCTGCTCTTCAAAAGCAGCCGCTTTAAATCGCTGCACGAAAAACCGATTGAAAGCGCCTTCGGGGTTCAGGTCATCAAGAATGTCGGCGATTGACTCGAAGGACATTTGCGAGCCGATCGCGCTTCCAAAAAATTTGGCTGTTTTGGACCGTTGCGATTCGCCAAGCTTTGTTTTGCCTGCCCAAAACACAGGCTTTTGCTCGTCAAGCGACGCCCGCATTTCGTCGATCTCGGCTTGGTATTCTGCAGCTTCAGCGCCTTCTTTTTCCTTGACGATGTCCATGCCGAACTTTTCAAGCGCTTTGACGCCGATGTACAAATCTTCGAGATCGCTGACGCTCATCGATTTGTAGTTCGGCCTGTCGATCAGATCCTCTACCCAAGGAGGCAGCGGCAAAACGATGCCGTTTGAGTCTTCCACTTTCTTTGCAAACAGAGCGATGCTTGCAGACTGCTCAAGCTTGCGAAGGCTCACATTCTTGAAAGAAACCATTCCAAGCAAACCATCGATCACGTCCATGACGTTTGTGGTCGTGCCGTCCTGGTCTTCGTAATTGGCGTGCTTTGAGAGTCGAGCTCGCTTGCGCGACTTGGGCTTGTCGAATGATTCGATCAAGCGCTTCCACTTGCGGACTTCCTCAAGCTTCTTCGCGCCTTCTTCCGCCAAAGCATTGGCCATCTGCTCTTGATCAATCGCTTCTTCAAGCGCATCCCAATCTCGGTTCAAAGCAGCCTCAGTTTGCGTCATCGACGCTTTTGACCTGAGCTTCTTGTAGCGACCGACCTCGCGCTTGAGATCGCCAAATTTGGTTTTCCCAATGATCTCTCGAGCAGCCGCGCGAATTGCCTGCACCGGCATCTTGGAGCGGGCCTGCTTGGCCTCCCTGCGAGCCTGGGTCTGGTCTGCTCTAGCTTCGCGAGCAGCGTCGATGCCGGCCTGAGCCGCAGCGACATCGGCCTGCAAAGCTTCGATTCCCGCGGGGTCCACACTCTCTGCCATAGCCTGGTCAAGCGCAGTCTGCGCATCCGCTAGCCTTTGCTGCGCATCCGCGACTGTCGGGGCAGCCTCGCCTCGCAGCCTTGCCCGCTCCACCCGATCAAGCGCTGGCATTTGGCCTCTGAGACGCTTTGCAATGCGCCTCTGCGCCGCGTAGAGCCGATCCCTAGCCTGACCATCCACTTTCTCAGAGGCGGCCTCTCGGAGCTGCTCAGGCGTTTTGACAAGGCCCAATGCAGCAGCCCGCTCCTGCACCATCCTCGAGATCAACTGCTCCGAATTCTCCATGGCCAGCAGCTCGACCAGCATTTCTTCAGCCGTTGAGTATCCGGCAGCAGCAGCGACCGCGTCGGGAGACAAGCCGCCCTCGCGCTTTGACATTCCCCGCAGGGCTTTACGAGTCGCCACATCACCAGCGGCTTCGTCAAGCAATTCTGCGTTCATCTTGTGATCGTCAACCGGAGAGCCTGCGACAAATACCCGCAGGGGCTCGCCCACCTCGGTGCGGCCCGTACGCAACCAGAGCGCCAGCTTGTGTACACGGCGACCGTAGACTTCCTGGCGCACTTGCTGTTTGAGCTCGCCCATCTGGGCCTTGATGATCCGCTCGTCCTCGCGCGCGATGGTCGCCTCAAGTTTGGCCCGCTCAGAACGGTTGAGCTCCGCCAGCCGGCGACGCAGTTCCTCTTCTTCACCGCGGTTCAGTAGCTGCGTCAGCTCAGGCGCAAGCATCGGGACGACGACGTGATCTCGGTTCGCCTCTCGCCGGATCTCGTCTTCAGACGCAAGCAGACGGTCGAAGAGCGGAACAAAATCGTTGTTGGGATCGGCGAATCGAAGCTGTTCGCGGATCGCGCGATAGACCTGCTTGAACCGTTGGAAGAAGAAACGGAACAGTCCGCGCAGCTCAGCAGTCGGCGCTTCGCCGCTGGCCATGTAGACCTCGCCAGATTCTGCCCAACGCTCGTGCTGCTCGCGGCCAATCTGATCTCGAGTTTCTACGCCCAGGAACTCGAAAATCTGCTTGCGGTATTGCCTGATTTCTGGACCCGCCGCAGGGCTTTCCGATGCGTCCAGAACAAGCTCGAGCGCCAAATGGAAAAGCTCATGGGTCAGCGTAGATTCGTTGACGTTTTCCTCGCTGAGCTGAAGCAGCATTTTCTGGATCTGTCGGTCAACGACAAGCTGACCCCGCGTGACCGGCTTGGTTTCAAGGGATTGGCTGTAGTACGTCTCTGCAATCTGAATTGCCGCGTCGTCATAAATGACGTAGTTGGTTGCGCCGGCTCCCGCGCCGCCCGAAAGCTGGCCTGCTGCGTACTTGTGCCCCTTGATGCCTGCCGCTGATAATGCTTCGGATACTTTTCTGTCAGAACCAAGGCGCGCACTCATTTGGCTGTACATGCCGCCAAACGTCTGCTCAGACGAAAGCAGTTCTTCGCTTAGGTACTCTGTAAGACTGCCGTCTTCGTCTAAGTACGCTGCTGATTCAAGCAGGTTTTGACGCCATTGCGCTTCAGAGATCGGTTGATCGTAAATATCGACTTGATCGTATTCGCCACCTGGGTCAATCGCTTGAAGCATTTGAGCGATATCATCTGTCTCCATTTGAAACAAACGATCTGGCAAAGAAAGAGCGCCAGAAGCATCAAAAATTTCTTTCAACAAACTTTTTAACGACTCAGGCTGCTCGTCAAAAGTTTTGTCCCAATCAAGCAGTTCCGAATTGTCAGGTATATCGACCTTGAAGACTTGACCTGGTTCAAGAAACTCAGCGTCCACATTTATGTCTGAGTTAGAAATTCGTCCGCTCTCAATCATTGAGATCGCTTCGGCCAACAAAGCCGATTCGGCTGTTTCTCCAATTTCTGCAAGATCCGCAGCTCGGTTTTTTATTTCCGCAAGAGTGGCTTGCAGAATTTCCCCAGAAGAAAAAGTCCCTGTGCGTGGACTGTTTTGCGTACGAATACCCGCTTTCAAGTACGCAGCGACGTGCATGATTTGGCCGACGACTGCCCTGTTTTTTTCAATTGGACGCCCGTCGTAGCCGTAGAAAGCCTCTAGCGCGGTTTGGCTTAGAGTTTCATACGATTGCTCGCAGAATTCG
>Ga0255781_10000882_pt1 | contig 24481 bp, 18 predicted proteins | sample 101ome_21_FD_179979 | JGI IMG/M metagenome (GOLD analysis project Ga0255781, IMG submission 179979) | Coastal salt marsh microbial communities from the Groves Creek Marsh, Skidaway Island, Georgia - 101413BT metaG (version 2) | ecosystem: Environmental > Aquatic > Marine > Intertidal zone >... | reverse complement strand
CTGTGTATTTACTGTTGTTTTTTATGGGCAGGCCTCCTTTATTTTAAAGCCTACTACACCCCTTCTCCAAACCACTATCAAAATTTAAAAGAGGAGGATGCCCAATTGAAACAAATCGAAATCCAATCGCTCGTGGGAAGCTACAGCTTTTCTACAAATTATGTTGGCAAGGTGATGGGTATGGGAAGTCAAAAAACAACAGGAAGTGTCCTGATTCGACAAGTCAAAGACAGTACATCTAAGGTTTGGGATTCGGGGCAGAAGATTTTTACCAACCAAAACTTTGAAGCAATCAAAGGACCCTTAAACCCCGGGCAATTTTCCTATAAAAACTATCTGGCCAATAAAAAAATATACCATCAATTGAGTCTAAATTCTGCCAACAGCATTTCAACCGCAAGCCAATCCCTTTCACTACGTGCGTATGCTGAAAATTTGGAACGTAACGCTTTTAAAAAAATTGAAGCCAGCACTCTTACCTCTTCCAGTCAAGCCATGCTAAAGGCACTTCTATTTGCAGATCGAAATGCGCTAGAGGACCGCATCAAAAAAGACTATGCCCATACTGGGGTCATTCATCTTTTGGCGCTCTCAGGATTGCATATTGGTTTACTGGTTGGTTTTTTACTGTTCCTTTTACAGCCCCTTAAGCAAATTAAATACGGAGCGCTCATCCAATCCTTCTGCATCATTTCGCTCCTCTGGATGTTTGCCTTTTTTATAGGTTTTCCCCCCTCGGTAAGCCGAGCAGTATGCATGTTTAGCTTTATGGTAATCGGGCGCACCTTACACTATGGAAAATCAACTTTTCACTACACTTTGCTTTCCTTTTTTGTTTTATTGCTTTGCTACACCCCTTATCTGAGGTCTGTCGGTTTCCAACTGAGTTATTTAGCCGTATTTGGCATTCTTTTGATTCATCCTTTGTTACAAAAATTATGGATTCCTAAATCTAGATTATTAAAACGGTATTGGGAATGGACCACTGTATGTTTAGCAGCCCAATTGGCTGTAAGCCCTATTAGCATCTATTATTTTCATCAATTCCCTAGTCTTTTTTTGGTGAGTAATTTACTCATCATCCCCTATTTTGGTCTGTTTGTAATGGTGTGCGTCACTGTATTTTTCGTACTTATTTTCTTTTCCCTTCCGAGCAATGTAGTCACCTTTTTTGACCTCATGGTCACACTACTCAACGGTACGGTAAGCCGAATTGCACAACAAGAAGCCTTTCTTTTTGATGAAATTTTCTTCAGCACGAATACAACCCTATTGCTCTACCTCATCTTGATTGGTTTTGTTTTTTGGGGATATCAAAAAAAAATGTGGACGTTCATCCCCATAGGGGCGCTACTCGTGGGGTTGTGGATGACTCTTGTTGATGAACAACAGAGAGCAACTGCAATAAATTCGTTTTGGTTTTCATCGATACAACGCCACCCTCATAGGGCATCAAACCAAAGCACACTTCTATTACTTTTCTTCCAATCCCGAACAGACCCAGTCCCTACTTACCGATTTTGCTAATTCTAGGTCTCTTTGCAAAACAATCCCAATTGAACTTCACAATGTGTACGTACAAACCCCCTTTACATTGCTAATCCTTACGGACGATGCACCCTATGAGCTAACTGATTTTGAGCCGGAGTACATCCTCCTTAGAAACAATCCCAGAATAAATGTGACCCGCCTACTCTCCCGCTACCCTCCTCGTATGCTCATAGCAGACGGAAGTAATGCTCCGTGTAATATCGTCCGTTGGAAAAAAAGTTGTCAGGAACTAGGGATCCCCTTTTACAATACAAGAGAAGAGGGTGCCTTACAAATCAGCCTCTAAATTTAGGCCGAAAGGTCTTTCTGTATGTTTCAAAGTCTTCTGGGCTAGAAAACACCTGATAATCTCCTTGTTTGATCATTTTTAAAAACAATTCCAACTGTTGGGGTTTTTGGTATCCAACAACAGGCATAATGGGATCGCCAGTTTCGCTAAAGAATACCATAGTGGGATACCCCTTAACCCCTAAAAATTGGGTGAACTGATGGGTAGCATTTCTCCCTTTTCGGTTGGGATCAAACTTGGGATTTGTAAAGGTTTGATCAAAAAAATTAATTTCTTCCTGTCCTTCCGCATTAAATTTTACGGCATAATAATGGGTTCTTATGTAATTAGACACATCCGGATTTTGGAAGGTGTTTTTGTCTAATAATTTACACGGACCGCACCAATCGGTATACACATCCATAAAGATTTTCTTAGGCTCTTTTTTTTGAGCTTCCAAGGCTTCTGCCAATGACATCCACTCTATGGTTTGAGATTGGACTCCATTGATTCCTAAAAGGAAAGTCAGTACTAGGATTAGTGTGTATTTCATAACCGCTTTTTCTGGATATTTTTTTTGAAAATTACATTTTATTTTACTTCTACCAAATCTTCTGCTCCATGAGCCAACCGTTTTAAGGGTTTTAACAATAACAAGACCAAAACTCCGATTATGGTACAAAAAATAAAAATCCCGGTAAAAATCTGTTTTTCTCCAGCGGTTTCTGCAAAACCGCCAATACTTGCTGCCAATTTATTTCCGAGCCCTGTAGCTGCCCAATACAGACCCATAATTGAGGCTGCATATTTGACGGGAGCAAGTTTGGTAATATAAGAAAGGGAAACTGGAGAAGCACACAATTCTCCTAGGGTATGAAACAAATAGGCCAAAACGAGCCAATACATAGCAGATTTACCAAAAAGCTCATAATCTGCTGCTGCAAAGCGCATAAACAAAAAGCCCCAACCCATGATGATAATTCCTAGGGCAATTTTATACAAAGAAGAAGCCTCTTTCCCCTTTAATTTCATTTTCATCCAAAAGGCTCCAACCCCAACTGCGAGTGTAATGATAAAAAAGGAGTTCAGTGACTGAAACCATGAAGCAGGAATTTCAATTCCCATCAACATTCGATCTGTTTTTTGTTTGGCGTATAAATTCATCAAACCTCCAGCTTGTTCAAAGGCTCCCCAAAATACTATGATGAGTAAAAAGGAAATCAATAAAACTTTTACCCGGTCTTTTTCAACAGCCGTAAGCTTTCTAGAGCGGACTTCATGCTCCGGATGAGAGTCCTTTCCTATAAAATCACCTACTCCAACCAGATATTTTTGCCCGTACATATAGGTGATTTGACCCACCAACATACCTATTGCGGCAAGACCAAAACCGTAGTGCCAATTGTAAGTTTCCCCAACCCATCCGCAAAGCAGAGGGGCTGTAAAACCACCAATATTGATCCCCATATAAAAAATATAAAATCCTAAATCTCTGCGTTCATCGCCCGCTGGATAAAGTCCCCCTACCATCGAGGAAATGTTAGGTTTCAGTCCACCTACTCCAAGAATGACAAATAAACACCCTAGGTAAAAACTAAATTCTGTATCAAAGGCCAAAATAGTATGTCCAATACACAACAATGCCCCTCCGAGGAGTACGGTCTTTTTTTGACCTAAAATATTATCCGCAATCCAACCGCCAGGTACAGATGCCAAATAAACGAGCATGGTATACCATCCGTATAAGGCAATAGCTTCTGTATTGGTCCAACCAAAACCCGGGTTGTCCCCTTGGGTTTTGGCTACGAGGAAAAGGGTGAATAAGGCTCGCATACCGTAATAAGAAAAGCGCTCCCAGAGTTCTGTAAAAAAGAGTACATACAGTCCGGGGGGGTGACCAAAAATTGTTTTTGTTTGTGAGGGAAGGTTGGACTGTGTCATGAATCAATTACAGGTTTTTATGAATAAAATCGGTCATTTTGGTATAGAGGTGTTTTCGTGTATTTCCTCCATAAATTCCATGGTTTTTATCTGGATAAATCATCCATTCAAATTGCTTATCCGCTTGGATCAACGCCTCTACCATACGCATGGTGTTTTGAACATGGACGTTGTCATCCGCAGATCCGTGTATAATCAAAAATTTTCCTTTCAGTTGATCGGCATAATTTAGAGGAGAGTTGAGATCATACCCCTCTGGATTTTCTTGAGGGGTACGCATAAAGCGTTCTGTATAGATGGTGTCGTAAAAGCGCCAATTGGTGACAGGCGCAACTGCAATCGCCATAGAAAACACATCATTACCCGTCAGTAAACAATGGGCGGCCATATGGCCTCCAAAACTCCACCCCCAAATCCCGATCCGACTTTCATCTACGTAGGGTAAACTTCCGAGCTGCTGCGCTACAGCAATTTGGTCTAAAGACTCGTATTTAACCAAATTTAGGTAGGTTACTTTTTTAAAAGCAGCGCCTTTGAATCCGGTACCTCGACCATCTACACAAGCGATGAGATATCCTTGATTTGCTAACATTTTATGCCACAACAAACGTTCATCTCCCCATCGGTTAGCCACTTGCTGTGACCCCGGTCCTGAATATTGAAACAGTAAAAGCGGGTACTTTTTATCAGGGTCAAAATCTGCAGGCTTGATCATCCACATATTGAGTGATTCTCCATTAATCTTGAGGGTGGAAAACTCGCGATCAGAAAACCCAAATTCATCAATTTTTGTTTTTAAATCTGCATTGTCCAAAACCAGCTTCAATTGCCGATTGGTTTTTGTTTGGTAAAGGATAAATTCTGGAGGAGTTTGCTCATCGGAAAAAGAGTGAATATAATAGCTTCCGTCAGCGCTAAAGGAGGCTCCATTGGTTCCCTTAGCATCCTGTACAATCCGTTTGCCCTTACCGTTTAATTTAACCGCATAGACCTTTCGTTCGGTACTTCCTCCTTCAACAGACTGGTAATACAGTTCTTTACGTTGGGGGTTAACTACGTACAAAGAGGTCACTTCCCAGGGGCCTTTTGTCAATTGACGAATTAATTTTCCGTTTTGATCATAGAGATATACATGGTTATATCCGTCCCGTTCACTGGTCCATAAAAAACTGTGGTCTTCTAAAAACTTAAGGTTGTCATGTATACTCACATAGGCAGCGTCTGTTTCTTCTAGGAGTAATTGAAGTGCTTCTTTTTGGGTATCCCAGCGCCATAACTTTAAATGGTTTTGATGGCGATTCAGAGTTTGGATAATCAAGGAATGTTCCCCACCACCAAATTGCATTCGTGGAATATAAACAGGGTTTTCATTACCAAACTGAACCTTACTTTTCTGAAGGGTTTCCAAATTGACCACTACGAGCTCTACAGTTGAATTTTCTTCTCCGGCCTTGGGGTAGCGAAACATGTAGGGAAACTGATACAGGTCTGAGCCGTAAACATCCATTGAAAAAACGGGTACGTTAGATTCGTCAAAGCGCATATAGGCAAGTTGTTTTGAATCTGAACTCCAGTCAAAAGCCCTAACAAAACCAAATTCCTCTTCATATACCCAATCCGTAATTCCGTTCAAGGTTTGGTAGTTGCCATCAAACGTGAGCTGTTTAGTTGTTCCGTCAGTTAAATTTTTGATATAGATATTTCTCTGAAAAACATATGCCACCTTTTGTCCGTCTGGAGAAAGAAGGGGTTCTTGAATTTTTTGCTCGCTCACTTGTTGAAGCGCTTTTGTCTCTCGATCAAAAATCCAATAGGTAGCAATTTTAGACCTTCGGTAAAGGGGAATAGCCTCAGACTCTAAGAGTATTTTTTCTTCGTTTTTAGAAAAACTGTAGTCTGAAAAGCGCTCAATCTGCTCATAATTTCCAGCATCTACTAGTACCACGACCTCGTCAGGGTTTTCGTAATAGGATTGTACCAAGCGGTTGGAAGGTCCTTTTTCAGCATTTTTTAAAACCGTATAGGAGGCTCCGTCCTTTAAGGATCGGATGGATTCCATTCGCTTCGCCGAATACATTCCACTCCAAAGACTGTCTTGGGAAAGGGTTTTTTGTGCCGTAAGAGAAAAAAATCCTAGGAGAAAACTAAGCACTAAACAAGCACTGGCTTTGTGTAGTTTGAATTCCGAAAAAATAACTTGGTGATCAGGGGGATGTATAGAGAAATTCAATGTGATAAACTTGGATTAAGTGGCAATTTAAAAAAAATGCAAAGAATGATCGTTTTTATGGGGTTTCAAAATCAGTATCTTTATAAAAAAAAGAATGGACAAAAGGATTGAAGGCTTTTCCAAGTTGACCAAAGCTCAAAAGATAGCTTGGATCACCCAAGCTCATTTTAAAAATCCACCCCATGCTGCAGCTCAATTGAAAACCTACTGGAACGCCGATCTAGAACTGCAAAATAAACACGATGAATTCATAGAAAACACCCTTACTAATTTTTATCTGCCGCTTGGGGTTGCGCCTAATTTTTTGATAAACGGACAATCCTACACCCTTCCCATGGTAATCGAAGAAAGTTCGGTGGTCGCCGCAGCTGGAAATGCTGCAAAATTTTGGCAAACCCGAGGAGGTTTTGAAGCTGTAGTTGTGGATACAATAAAGGTGGGGCAAGTCCACTTCTTATTTACTGGGGACAAACAGTTGCTTCACTCCTTTTTCAACGATCACAAATCGGAACTTGTTGCATCTACAGCCCCTTATTCCAAAAACATGGAGGCACGCGGTGGAGGAATTCAGTCCATCGATTTAATAGACAAAAGCGACCTAATTCCCGACTATTTTCAGTTGCATTTGCGCTTTCAAACGGCAGATGCAATGGGAGCAAATTACATCAACTCCTGTCTTGAGAGTATTGCATCTACACTTGAAACACAAGTTAAAAAGAAACTTGACCCCAAAAAAGAGGGACAAATTGAAATCATCATGAGCATACTTTCCAATTATGTGCCTGAATGTTTGGTCCGCGCTGCGGTGAAATGTCCCGTTTCAGAACTTTCTCCCTCAAAAGATTGGACGGGAGCCGATTTTGCAAAAAAAATGGTCCACGCCGTTGAAATTGCGAAACAAGAACCTTACCGAGCGGTGACCCACAACAAAGGAATCATGAATGGGGTGGATGCCGTAGTAGTTGCTACAGGCAATGATTTTAGAGCAGTTGAGGCTGGGGTGCATGCCTATGCATCTAGAGAAGGACGCTACAGTTCGCTGAGCAGTGCATACATCAAAGACGAGGTGTTTCATATGGAGCTTACCCTCCCCCTGGCATTGGGTACTGTAGGTGGTTTGACCAAATTACACCCTATGGTAGAATGGAGTATGGAACTTTTAGGTAATCCAGACGCAAAAACCTTAATGAAAATTGTAGCTGTTGCAGGACTCGCCCAAAATTTTGCATCCTTGCGCTCCTTAGTAACATCAGGGATTCAGAAGGGGCATATGAAAATGCATTTATTGAATATTCTCAATCAGTTGGGTGCATCAGAAAATCAAAAACAACAGGCCATTACCCATTTTAAAAACCATACGGTAAGTGTGAAAGCCGTAGGTCAATTTTTACAAAATACCCTTCCGTAAATGAAAACTGTTTACAGTCACGGGAAACTACTCCTCACCAGTGAATACGCGGTACTAAAAAGTGCAAAAGCATTAGCTGTTCCCTGTAAAATGGGGCAAAGCCTGATGTATACCCCAAGTGAGGACGGCAAACTGTATTGGCAAAGTTTTGATACTAAAAAATGCATTTGGTTTGAAGCAGTTTTCACTATCCACAGTCTAGAACTCATTTCGTCTTCAGATGCTGAAGTAGCCTCCCGACTTCAAACACTTCTCAAAACATCAAAAAAAATGAACCCCACTTTTTTGACGCAAGGAGGAGAAGTAAAATGCCATTTGGAATTTGATCGCAGTTGGGGCCTCGGCAGTTCCTCCACCTTGGTTGCCAATATAGCCCAATGGGCAGAAACAAATCCCTATGAGTTGTTGGCTCACAGTTTTGGCGGAAGCGGTTACGATATTGCTTGTGCACTGGCGCAAAGTCCCATCACCTATCGAAGAAACCAAAACAATCCAAAAATTGAAGCCGTTGAATTATCCTATCCTTTTGAAGACAATTTGTTTTTTGTTCACTTAAACAAAAAGCGAAATAGTCAAGAAGCTGTAGCGGCATTTGATTTTGAAAAGGTGGATCAGTCCTATATCGATAGCTTGAGCCAATTAACTGACCAGATTATTAGCTGTTCCGAACAAACTCGTTTTAACGATTATCTAAAAACACACGAACGTTTGGTGGGTGAGCTTTTACATCAAACCAGTGTACAAGACATGTTTTTTCCAGACTTTAAGGGGGCTATTAAAAGTCTAGGCGCATGGGGTGGAGATTTTGTATGGGTCTCTGGAACTCGACAAAGCCCAGAATATTTTAGACAAAAGGGATACAAAACCATTTTGTATTTTAGAGAGATGCTCTTGTGATACAGTAATTAGGCGGAGCGTAAAAAATTCATCGTTTGCCCGTCTATAACTGCAGCGATTTTATTTTTACTGTACACAGCCACAAATACATCATCCTCTTTATAAAACTTCAAGAGGTTTTTTTCTTTTTCGTAAATAGCTGTAAATACCTTTACTTCATCTGCTTCGTCTCTGTATTTTACCCAACCCTCTACAGAGCCGTTTGAGCCAAATCGAAGTTTGTAAAAAGAAGCCATCGCATCTCCAGTAGCTTCACAGATCCATTCAGAATGGACTAATTCTCTATTCTGACGGGATTTAGATTTCGAATTGCTTTGGAAAAATTTCATTTCTAGCTTTTTTGTCTAAGAAAAACAAAATTCGTGCCAAAACAAAAAACCCCTTGATTTACAAGGGGTTTAAAAGTTGTTTACTAGTATTGTTTAATAATACAACGATCTGTTGTCATCGATATCAGCAAAAGATTCTAGTGCGAGAAAAATATTGTCCAGCAAGGCAAAACTAGCATCCCGTAAATATTCCTTTGCATACTGTTGGTAGTCCTCTAAAGGTTCGGCGGTATTTTTCTTCAGAAGTTTGATTTTATAGACTCCAAGATCCCCTTGAATCAATTCAGAAACCGACCCTTCTTCCATAGCAAAGGTAGCCCCTACAACATAAGGTTCGTTACCTGCTCCTACTAGGGTGGGGTTCTTTTGATTTATGGCTGATGCGGTCTCTAAGGTAAGATCTTGATTTTCTGCAAGCGCTTCCAGGGAATCCACCCCTTGAAACTGCTTTTTAATCAGCGCCGCTTTTTTATCTTGGATGATTTGTTTTCTTACTTGAGGTCCAACTTCATCAAGGGTTGCCAAGCCTTTTTTGTTGGCAGCTGTTAATTGAACCACGGCATATCCACCGCCGCCGCTTAGGGCAAATCTTCTGATGTCTCCTACCTTAGTATCGTCTTCAAAAGCCCAGCGAACAATTTGGCGTTGGTTGTACAAGCCAGGCAAGTTTTCTTCAAGAGCAGTGACCTGCTTAACAGGACGTACCTCATAATTGTTTTTTTGCGCCACACCTAAAAAGTCTTTGGAGTCGTTACTTTCCATCTCAAATTTGGTAGCACTTCTGAATACTTCATTGGCCGTTTGATCAGAGGCTATTGCTTCGTTGGCAACATCGGCTATCATTGCTAAATCATCTTTGTCTGTAACGTTAATGATGTGAAACCCAAATTCAGTTTCTACTAAGCCTATTCTCCCTACTCTGTTTGTATTTACAAAATTGTAGAACTCTTCAGCCATCTGACCTTCTTGGAAAAACCCTAAATCTCCACCTCTTGTTTTGGTTGGACCATCAGAATACGCTCTGGCAAGTTCAGCAAAGTTATTTTTCCCTCTTCTAGCCAACCGCAACACTCGGTTGGCTTCAGCGCGGGCTTCTTCTTTTGTTCTTGTTACAGTAGCTGCTGCTCGGGTAGCACCTTCAAAGGCGATTAAGATATGACTTGCTCTGAGCGATGCATTTTCTTTGCGATCAAGTAGTCTTGAAATTTTAAAAAATTGTCCGTCTCTGTAGGGACCAAACACTTCTCCTACTTCCAATCCAAAGAGAATGTCTGCATACTCATTGTTAAATTGTCCTCTTGGGCGGTACACAGAATCAAAAGGAATCTCAGAATAACGGTCTACAAAGTCAATGATGTTTTTTGTCGTTTTAAATCCTTCTAGGGTATCGGTGAGTTTAGAAACATCGTTGTAGGCTATTCGCTTGTCCTTAAGCCCGTCCAATCTGAGTCTAATACTCGCCAAGTCGTCTTCTGTAGGATTCTCATCAAAAGAAACAAACTGTAAATTTCGACTTGCTCCTCTTTCGTATTGTTTTTCGTGATTTTTGATGTACTGCTTTATTTCTGCATCAGTCACGCTTACTAGACTGTCAGGAATGATATCAAATGGGATTTGTACGTATTCGATATTGATGTTGTCATTTTCAAAGTGGTAGAGTGCTTTGGCTTCTGCCTCCGTCATCGCACCGCTTGCTTTGATAAGATCTAAGTAAATTCTTTGTTTGGCTACTCCTATGATGCTGCGCTCTTGCGCTTTCCAGTTTTCATAGGCAGCTGGTTCTTGTAAACGCATTTGAGCGATATATTCGGTAAAGATTCCAAAATCAAAAAATCCAGCCTCGTTTTGAAAATTTGGATTGTTGACTACGGCATCGTCCGATGAAATGATTTGTTCCAACTGATCTTTTCCTGCATCGATTCCTAATTTTTCAAATTCTTGGTCAAAAATAGTATTGCGAAGGGCTTGATTCCATACTAGGTTTACTGACTGTAAAGTGGAATAGTTATAGGCTCTCTCTGTTTGTTCCACCATTTGACGGAAGAACATCACGTCAATCTCCTCATCGTTTACCACGGCGATGGGATCGGTAGGTCCAGCATTGGCAGAATTTCCGTCGAATACTCCTGAGATTACAAATGCAAAAAGCGCCATCCCGATTACTAAAATCAAGAAGATCGAACGCTGTCTAATTTTTCCTAAAACGGCCATAATTGCTATTTTTTTTGATAGTCTGCGAAAATAAGCTATTCCTGTGAATTAAGAAAGTCTCTGAGCCTTAAATATCAGTACATCAACCCTTAGGACGGTCGTATTATTCATTTTCTGATTTGGAGAGTATAATTTGCTCAATTTTAGTCGCCGAAACTTTTTTAATTTTTAAGATATACGGACTGAGTTCGATTTCCTCCCCTTGTTCGGGAATTTCACCTATGGTGTATGCAATCATGCCTCCAAGCGTTTCGTAGTACTCACTTTCTGGCAAACTCAGGTGGTATTTTTGATTGAGGTAATCCACTTCCAAGCGTGCTGAAAATTCAAAAACTTCATCCCCCAACTGCCGTTCGACATGTTCCTGGGTGTCGTATTCATCCTCAATTTCACCAAAGAGTTCTTCCACGATGTCTTCTACTGTAACGATCCCGGAAGTTCCTCCGTATTCATCGATAACTACTGCGATACTTTTGTGTTGTCTTGTCAACAGTTTCAGTACATCATTGACCAACATGGTCTCTGGGACATAGGCTACTGGCATTAAAATGTTTTTTATCCCCTTGGGTTTTTTCATCATTTCAAAGGCGTGTACATACCCCAATATTTGATCGATATTTTTTCTGTAAACGGGGATTTTGGACAGGCCTGTGGATATAAACAAAGAAGTAATTTCTTCTAAAGAGGTAGATTCCTCTACTGCTATAACCTCAGCTCTGGGAACCATAGCTTCTCTTGTTTTTACTTCTGAAAATTCTAAAGCATTTTGAAAAATCTGAATTTCAGAATCAAGTTCTTCTTTGTCCTTTGCTGATTCAAGCTGTTCTTCAATATAATTTCCCAACTCTATTTTAGAAAAGGACAGCTGAACCTGATCTGTTTCGGTATTGAGAAATCGTTTTAATATTACATCCGTTAAACCAATGATTAAAAAAGTAAAGGGGTAAAATAGGTAATAAAATAGGGCAACGGGTACAGCAAAAATTTTAATAAACGTATTGGCGTAGAGTTGAAAAAAAACTTTGGGTAGAAATTCTGCAGTGAGAAGAATTATCCCAGTTGAAAGAAGTGTTTGATAAAAAACTATAGTCAAACTAGCCTCCCCAGAAAGCAACGTATTGGGGAAAAACAATTGAAGAATTCTTTCTCCCATAAATATACCGTATACGACCAAGGCAATATTGTTACCCAAAAGCATTGCGGCGATAAATCTTGAGGGGTTTTTTGTAATGTTTTTTAGTACGGTTGAAGTAAGCCCCTGTTGAAGCTTTTCTATCTCAAGATAAATGCGGTTGGAGGATACAAATGCAATTTCCATCCCTGAAAAAAAGGCGGATAAAAGCAAGCAAACAAGGATGACCAGGTCGGTGGGGCTCATTCTGAAGAATTTGAGCGTTTATCGAATTTTTTTCGATAATGCCTTCTGAAAAGTGCCATAAAGATGGATACCCCACAAAATCCAGCGAACAACAAGGCGCGCTCCCGATTGAGCTCCCAACGCGCAAAGGCCTCATAGGCTGAAATAACAGCAATTACCCAATATAAAATTTCTGAAATTCTAAGGTTTTTCATTGTTGGTCTAAGGAATCTTTTTCTTCTGAAACCGTTACTGTTCCAATAAGACTTCCCGTCTGAAATTTAGTAAATCCCTTATTGGTATCCAATCTTAGGGCGTCAAAATTATAGTCCGTATCTTCAAATTTGAAGGGTTGTTCTGTAAAAAGCCACTCCGACTCTGCATCCCAAAAAAGTTGGCTTGTAGTAAGTACAGAGCCGTCATGCGATTGCAAACGTACATTTCCTTTTAAATCGATCAGTTTGGTATCGTTGTATAAAATTCCATAATCTGCCACAACTTCGTTTTCTTGTTCGAGTTCGTCGTAAAAAATAACTTTTAACCCTTCTGGAAATTCAGCATAACGAAAACTAAGATTGGTATAATCTACGTGTTTGGGTGCGGTAAGTATGGCTTGAATTTTTATGGAATCGGTATAGATCATCCTGATGTTAGATGCCGTACCTAAAGGCTCTTGCAAATCAGTGTTGATTTCCTTCAACGCCTGAGCATTGTCTCCACAAGAAATAAAAAGGGCCATGGTTGCTACCATAAGCCCTTTACACTTTACTGTGAAATAAGTTTTCATTTACAAACTAGGAACGGTCACGCTTCTGTTGATCCAACAATCAAATTTGATTACAGCACCTGCGTTTCCTTCAGTAAAAATATCGGTTTTACTCGGAGCTCTACCCATATAACTCTCTGTTGTTTGGCTTGCCACTTTTTTCAATGAAGCATCCACTTGGCCTGCTTTTTTGGCCATGTCTGCTGCAAGCCAATACACGGCTCGTTTGTTGAATTGTGAATCTCCACATTGGTTTGCGCTATCGGCATACATATTGGCAATGAGTAAATAAGCACGACCTAAAGAGGGTTGAAAGCCAAGGGCTTTGTTGGCATAGGATCTGGCTGAAGCAAATCTTCCAGCTGTCTTAAACTTATTGGCAATTTTTAAAAGAATTTTTGCTTTCTTGTAGTCATCCGTCTCCAAAGCAATGGATTCTTCATAGTATTTTAAAGCCTCATCAGCGTTGCCGCTTTTATCGTTTAACAGTCCTAAATAATAGGCTGAATCTGCAGAGGGTTCTAACGCGTGAAGTGCTTCAACCAGTGTAACGAATAGTGGATCGTCAGAACAATCCTTACTGTCCATTCTACTCGCTGCTCGTTTGATCCAAATAGCATCTGTTTTATTCGCTTCAAAGTTTCTTTGATAAAGTGGAATCAAGTTTTCACAGGTAGCTTCTATTGCAATAATGGCATCTAAATTAGATAAGAAGGTTCCAATTGCATTGGAGTTTACATTATAGATCCGCTTATTTCTAGAGTCTCTGCTCGAGAGTGCTTCTCCTGCCTCTTCTTTTTTAAGGATGACATCCAGTTTTTTAGCGAGTTCTGTCCCTTCAAATTCGAATTTTTCAGAAATTTCCTCGTATTTATTAAACAATAATTCCATGGTGACCTCCGCATCGCCTGCTTTATATCGATCGTATAAGGTTTTGAAATAATTGTATAAAAATTTGGGGTTTGTAAAACTTGCCGCGTCTTGTTGATATGCCTGGTCAAAAGTGTCGTAAATAACTTTTAAATCCGCTAGTTCGTAATCCAGTAATGCCTGGGCTTTTTTACTGATTATATCCCCAACTACCGATTGGAGTCCTTTTTTAGGAAAATTTTGCACCCACTCGTCGTAAAGTTTAATCAGGTCGGTCTTAGAGGTCTGTTGCTCTTCAGGAGTTCCGTTTTCTATGAAATCCTTTAAAATGCGTTCTCCGTAGGAATAAATTGCCACATTGATGGTAGGACAATCTTTTCTAACGCGCATCCAGGGTTCGTAGGCCGCTTTAAAGTTTTTTACTTTTGCAGACTCTGCAAATATGGAAAGGTCTTGCCTGCATGCATTAATGTCTTGAGCAAGAACAGTAGTCTGGTAAAGTCCTGTAAAAATTAGTGCGATCACACAAAGTTTTCTCATCATTTGAAATTTTAATTATACTTTCTCTTTATAAACCAAATATCGTTTAAGGATAATCCGATTCGCATTGCTACCATGGTTTCTCGAATTAAACCTGATTCTTTTTCCCCTCTTCGACTCAGTTCAAATCCAACATTGGCGTTGGAAAGGCTCCCTAACGGTAAGCCAAGACCAAAAGATATGCCAGTTTCTGTTAAGGGAACGTTATTTACAATAAGGCTCATTTGTTCAGACCGGAATCCGAAACGGTAAACCACCCTACTCCAAAAACTTGTAAACGATGCATAGTTGGGAATATAAAATCCACCAACAGACCATTGCTTGGCATCTCTATAGTCGACGTTAGTTCGGCTAAAAAAATCGTTGCTAAAGTTAGCAGATTTTGTCGAATTTCTTTGAATGCCCAAAAACCATTTTTTGGTTTCCCCAAAACCAAGGCCAATTTTGGTCGTTTCAGAGGTTTCAAGCCTTGTGTTTTCGAGCCCTTGGGCGGCTAAATTAATCTCTTCAAAATCCACGACAGTCTCGTTAGAGATCGACTGGGTATAAAAAATACGATCGTTTTGAGAGTTTAAAAAGGCTTCTGGCTGAAAAGAAAACATTCCTTGCAGCAGGTATTTTTTTTGAATTGGGATATTGGCTTGAGCTGAAAATTGGTAGTTGAATCCAGAAACACTGGACTGATTTGTCAAAAAAGTACCGTTGTCAATGCCCTCAACAAATTGACCTGTACGGTAAAATAAGGTTCCAAAATTATACTGAACGCTTGCCCCAACCGCTAAAAAAGAGGCTAAAGGTACACCAACAGAAAGATAGGTTTGATTGACCCCTCCTTGACCCTCATAACGGTTTAGTAAATCTAAACCTCCCGATGTGTTTGAATCGATAGCTTCAATCTTATAGCCAACGGAAGAATAGGGTAATATTCCAAAACCAAAACCAAATTTTCCTGCGGGTATGCTGATCGCTAAGTAATCCAAAGAAGCATCGTCTGCATCTCGATTTTCAGTCAGCGAAGCGAGATTGGTATTTCTGTAATGTATCCCTACCGAATAGGTGGTCACCTTAAGAAAGCCGTAACTGGCTGGATTGTTTAGGTTAGCATGTATGGAATCCGTAAACACATCAAGCCCTCCCATATGTCTTGTGGCTTGGGTTCCGTTAAAATTGCGTTCTCCTAAGCCAGCAGAAGAGTAAGGAGACGCGGAACCACTTTGAGCCATAGCAAGCTGGAGCTGCAAAAAAATTATTAAGACGGAGATGATTCGTGTCATGAACTTGTATTCAATGCTAAGATGTGGTTCAAACCTTTGGCTAAAAAATTTGAATGGGCAAATATGCCATTTTTAAATGGTTTTGGCAACCTTTCAGCATCACCACCTGTTAAAATAACCGTTAAATTTTGAAATTCTTCTCGATACCGATGAATCATCCCTTCCACTTCATGCTGTATCCCGAAAAAAACTCCGGCATGCATAGCCTGTTCAGTTGATTTCCCTTGGAGGGTTTTCGGAAGTTGGTAATCGAGTGCAGGGAGGGTGCCAGAAAATGAATGCATGGCCCTGTACCGCATCCCAAATCCGGGACTTATGGATCCTCCATGATGAACAGCGGCTTCATCCAGCAAATCGTAAGTAATGCAGCTTCCCAAATCAATTGCCAATACATTCGTGTGGGGATACATCAGACTACATGCCGCTAGTAAAGCAATCCGATCGGACCCAAGAGGGGTGTTGGAATCATACTGTGTTGTAAAAGGTAATTTTAATTTGGTAGAGCAGTGAATCGTAGGGATTTTTCCCAAAAGGGCCTCCAATTCCCTTGAAAAAGATTGATTAACATCCGCTATTATAGCCTTTGTAATGCCAGGGTTTCGCTGCATCATTTCGCTTAGAGAAGCCTGCCAATTTGCAGGTGTAACTATTAAGGAATCAATCTGTTGGTCCTGATCAAACACATAGGATTTCATTAAGGTATTGCCGATATCAAGGACGAGTTGCATCTACTGTTAAAGTTGAAGATGTAAAATTACAAAGAAAATAGTTGAATTCTTTTTGAGGGGAAGCAAAAGCCCATTATATTTGCACTTGCTTAAAAGCGGGGTACCTTAGCTCAGTTGGTAGAGCAAAGGACTGAAAATCCTTGTGTCCCTGGTTCGATTCCTGGAGGTACCACATTTTAACCCTGTAAGTCACTGATTTACAGGGTTTTGTTTTTTCATTACCCCATGTTAAACCAAAATCAATAAATTTTAGTTTTTTTAATAAATTAGTTGAGGGGGGTATCGCCCCCCTTGACTTTTTAAATAAATATCTATGAAAAAATATTTTTTAATATTCGGAGCCTTATTTTTCTCATTGACAATGTTTAGTCAATTTAGAAATACCACACCAGAATGGACTACCAAATGGGTTAACGTTCCAGGAATTGATAAAGAAGAAGCTGGACTTTATTTGTTTAGAAAAACTTTTAAATTAAATGAGGTCCCTAGTAGCTTCAGAGTAAAAATATCTGGTGATAATAAGTATAAACTTTATGTTAATGAAGAGTTTGTAATAAATGGACCTGCACTTGGAGATTTAAGTCATTGGAATTATGAAACTGTTGACCTTTCACCCTATTTAAAGGAAGGCGAAAATATAATAGCATCTGAAGTTTGGAATGAAGGGAGTATGAAGCCTGTCAATCAGTTTTCTTATCAAACAGGTTTTATTCTACAAGCAGAAGATGAGGTTGCAACAATTATAAATGCTGATGAAACTTGGAAATGTATACAAGATGAGAGTTATAATCCATTAAAACAGCAAGTTCCTGGTTATTACGCAGCAGGAGCTGGTCAATTTGTTCAAATGAATAAAAGTATTCCTTCTGGATGGAAACAATTTCAATATGATGATTCACAGTGGAAATATGCGACGATGATTTTTCGTGAAACTCAACGTGGAATGGGTTTTTTATCTAGAAAAGGATGGAAACTTCAACCGTCTATAATTCCAAATATGGAATTAAAAAAAGAACGTTTAAAAAAGGTAAGAAGAACTTCAGGAGTCGAAACCCCCAAAGAGTTTCCATCAAAGGAGAAGGCTTTTGAAATACCAGCTAATACCAAAGCATCTATTTTATTGGATCAAGAGTATTTAACAAATGCTTTTGTAACGCTTCAATTTAGCAAAGGAAAGGATGCTAATATTAATTTGCGATATGCCGAAGGATTATATGGTGAGGATCGCAATAAAGGTAACAGAAATGAGGTAGAAAGTAAAAAGTTTATCGGAAGATTGGACAGTATTATTTCAAATGGATCTAAAAATCAAGAATTTTCATCGCTATCTTATAGAACTTATCGCTATTTACAATTAGATGTTGAGACGAAATCTGAGGCATTAACTATCGATGATTTATTTGGAACCTTTGTAGGCTATCCCTTTAAAATGAATGCACAACTTCATGTAGATAATCATGAAATGGATCAGATTTTGGAGATTGGATGGAGAACTGCTCGTTTATGTTCTGTAGACACTTATATGGATTGTCCGTTTTATGAACGTCTACAATATGTAGGAGATACAAGGATTCAGATGTTTGTTTCTTATTTTAATAGTGGTGATGATAGATTGGCAAAAAATGCTATTAATTTAATTGATCAATCTCGACAGGCAGATGGGTTTACTTTAAGTCGCTATCCAGATGTTCAAAATCAAGTTATTCCTACTTACTCTCTTTGGCATATTAGTACTTTGTACGATTATCATTTATACGGAAAAGACCCTAATTTTGTTAAATCTAAAATACTTGGTTCAAGACAAATACTCAATTACTTTTTGTCCTTTGTAGACAAGGATGGATCGCTTAAAAATGTTCCTGGTTGGAATTATTCTGATTGGGTTCCTGAATGGAGAATGGGAACGGGTCCAATGAGTGAAGATGGTTCTTCGGCTTTACTTGATTTACAATTATTACATGCTCTGCAGTCAGCAATTAAAATTGAAGAACATACAGGAGGTGTTGAATTTGTTAAGCTCTATAGTTCGTACATAGATCAATTAATTCAAACAATAAACACCAAATATTGGGATGAAAGTAGAGGATTGTATGCGGATACACCTGAAAAAGATAAATTTTCACAACATACCAATTCATTAGCAATATTAGCTGGAATTGTCAATCAAGAAAAGAAGTATCAAATGGGTCAAATGATGTTAAATGATACTTCATTGGCCCCTGCTTCAATTTACTTTAGTTATTATCTTCATTTAGCACTTGCTGAAGCTGGATTGGGAAGTGAATATTTAAATTGGTTAGATATATGGAGAAAGAATATTGATTTAGGGCTTACGACATGGGGAGAAACATCTCAGGTTGAAACCACTCGCTCCGATTGTCATGCCTGGGGATCAAGTCCTAATGTTGAATTTTTTAGAATTATTCTAGGAATTCAATCCAATGGACCACAGTTTTCTTCAGTATTAATTAAACCTAATATCGATTCATTTGATGATATATCAGGATCAATTCCTCATACAAATGGTTTCATAGAGGTAGCTTACAAAAAGAAAAAGGGAGTCTTGAAAGCAACTTTTTCACTTCCAGCAAACACCAGCGGAACATTTATTTGGAAAAATAAAGAATACAAATTAAATGAAGGAACTAACTCACTAAGTATCTAAACATATGGTACAAATTATTTAGAATCAAAAAAGCCTGAAGATTTTTTCAGGGTTTTTCTATGTAGATAACTCATTCGAAATATTGAACATCAGTTTTACTTCCAAAGAGTTAGAATTGGTATTAGACCCTTTTATGGGTAGTGGAACTACAGGAAGGGTTTGTGATATGTTGGGGAGGAATTTTGTGAGGTATGACTTACAGAACTTTATTGTCAAAATCTGATTGGTGGGTGATTAAATCTTTCATGATCAATAACAGTATTTGCTATTCCCGTTTTACAATCACTATATGAGATTTGCCTGATATTATAAACTATTACATCTACTAAAATAAATAAGATAATTGTCTTTAGTTAATTAAATGAGGGTACTCTTCTTCTCGATGCTGAAAACGGAGAATTACTTCCTTAACCACTACTCCTTCCAAAACATTAATTGAATTATTAATAGTAGCATTGTTCTCCCAACTTTTCTTCCCAGCTAATACCTCGGTTAAGTATACAATTAATGCAGCAGAAATCGAGCGAGATGCACTCTCCCAAAAATAACTAGGAGTATGATCTACGGCATAATAATCTATTGTACCAACCTTAAAGATTGGGTGTTTAAAAGTTGTGGGTTTAGCGAAATAAAATCCCATCCCTTCATCGCAGCTTACATCAATGATTAAACTTCCATCTTTTAAACTATCCAACTCATCTTCAATCACAAAATCAATTGGGTCATCAGTATTTTGATATGTTCCATTAATAATTATTTCCGCAGTACTTATCAAATCCATCAATGGACGTTGAGACCCATCGTGCTCAATTATCTTTAAACGTGGTTCATTCGAGCAACCTTTCTCTATACGAACGTATTCTACATCCAATATTTCTTCCCGAACTTCATGATCTGGACGTTGTATACAAATAGTAATATCTCGAAATCCATGTGCTTTTAAGGCGTAGATTGCTCCCCTGCTTACCGCACCAAAACTAAAAACAATCACCTTTCGTTGTTTACCATAATGACCGTCAATCCCTTTCAATTGTAGTGCATGTATAACGGCACTATAACCCGCCATCTCATTGTTTTTATAAAAAGTATGTCTCCCCATTTCACCATTAGGTTTCCACACAAACATATCTTCAAAAGCAATAAGAGTTAACTTTCTATCAATAGCTACTTGTGTCATTTTTTCTTGTTGAACACAATGTGTATAGCCCCATAAAACACCTCCTTTCTTCAATGTTTTTAAATCGGATACTACTGGTTTAGTGATAATTACAATCCCAATATCTGATAATAGAGAGGTTCTAGAAGAGACCCCACCCGTTCGTTGAGATAATTCCTCATCAGATATATTGAAGGGTAAACCATATCCTTTTTCAAAGATGAGTTTTTCTAGAATATTGGAAGGTATACGATCCAAATGTTCTGGATGAATAGGTACTCGTCTTTCATCTTCTTTCATTGACGTACCAATAACGCCTATTAGGGGTATTTCCATGGGATAGTTATTATAGTTAAAACACAAGGATATTAGAATCCCTGAGTTTGATCCGTGAGGTTAACAAAAAACGAACAATTGCATCCAGAATCGGTAATGATTCTTTATTGATAAATGAAAAGGATGAAAGAGGACAATATGTACCTACATTTGTAAGGTACATCTATTAAATTGAATAAAGGATATAGACCTTCCTAAAACACAAAATTATAGACATAAAATCCCTCTACAATAATTGAAGAGGATTTTGGGAAAAAAGTATTTCCCCAGTTACAAGAAACCTCATCTTTGAAAAACTGATAGAATAGTTGAATAACCCTTTTTTAGAAAAGTCTATCAAATCTTCTTATTCCTTCATTCTGATACACTTTGATTAATTAACCTCTTAACTGAAGAATTCCCTTTCAAACTATCTTCCCACTCTAATAAATCCTTTTCTGTGATGTATTTTGAATGAGTGGATACCTCTATCATCTTTAACCCTCTACTTCTTCTCCAATCTTCTATGGTTACTCTATCTACTCCGTAGAGTTCCATCAAATCCTTTTTACTCAATCTTTTTTCCATATACTTTTATCTCTCCTTTCTCTAATAGTTTTCTAAGTTTTCTCTTATAGGTTTGTTTATCACCTGATAATCTATACTTCTCTATTTTATGGTAGAAATTCTTAATCAGTTCTGATTTCTTCTTTAACATATCTACCATATGTCTTCCTTGTTCATCTGTTATATTTCTTATCATATTTTTTTCCTTTCAGAGTATTTTAAAAAACAGTAATAACCTCGTACTCTAAATACTTAATCAGTTCAAGGTTGATACTCTTTATTTTAAACTTTTCTATTATTTAAAATCTAACTACTATTTCACAATTAGATATAGTGAGTCCATTAAGGGAAATTCCCTTTTAAAAAACTGTTTCCATTTTTCAGTTGAATCTAACAAACACTCAAACAATAATTCAACCTATCTGCATTTTTACGAGTTCAGACCTTTCTTCTTTACCTCTCGGAACACTAATGACTGGTTTTACCTATCGGTGAGTGTTGGTCATTATTGGGTACTTCCCCCATGTGTCAGGTGTAGTATCTCGGTAGATTAAGTATTTCTTAGAGTAATCTACAACTCAGTAGAACCATTGGTTCTATATATAAGTATTAGAAACTTTAGAAAACGTAAAGAAAATGAGTAAAAAAAAGAAGAAATAACTTCTGCCAAATCTAACAGAGGTTGTTAGTACCCAAATCACGAACTTAGTACCCAAGAGGTACTAAATAGTGCCCACGGGTACTAATTATATATTTTTATATATTGTATATCAGTAAGTTATAAATAGTCATGAGTACAGTTGAGACCACCAACGAAAACCGCAATAATCTATAAAACAGGTTGTTGCGGTTTTTTCATTCCCTATTTGGCAACAGATTGGCAACAAACCTACCTTTTTTAAAACCTAAAAACTTTTCTACTTGTCTAAATGCTTGGAGGTGGGGTTGGTTTTGTAGAATGGTTTTTTCTTAGATTTAATCATATTTAGATAAAACCTAACCTTTTTATTTTAATTTAGATTCAAATATTTAACTTAATGCAAAGAGCTTTATTACCCTTAAAGCTGACAATTCTGTTTTCTTCATTCATCAGTATAATTAATCCCATTGATCTGAAAGCACAAAGTTTTGAGGATCGAATTATTAATGCTTTCAAACAAACTGAGATTAATCGAGCAAAAGCATATTTAAATTCTGTTCCTGTAACTGTAACTGATGCCCATTGTGAACGAAGTGCTGGTGGAATAAATGATTTTTACTCTGAAGGTGATTATTGGTGGCCAGATCCAAATAATCCTGGCGGTCCCTATCATCAAAGAGATGGCCAAACAAATCCTGAAAATTTCACAGCACATCGTCATGCAATGATTCGTTTAAGTGAAATAACTGCTACTTTAACTTCAGCATGGTTGCTTACTAAAGAGAAAGCTTTTTCAGAAAAGGCTCTAGAACATTTGAACGCTTGGTTTGTAAATCCTTCTACAAAGATGAATCCTCATTTGTTATATGCCCAGGCTATATATGGTAAAGTAACTGGTCGAGGTATAGGATTGATAGATGCTTACCACCTAGTAGAAGTTGCTCAATCGGTTAAGGTTCTTGAAGATAAGGGAGGAATTAGTGCTGAAGATGCGGAACAAATAAAATCTTGGTTTAGTGAGTTTCTAAAATGGATGACCACCCATGAATATGGAATTTCAGAAATGAATTGGAAAAACAATCATGGCACTTGTTGGGCAGTAACTGCATCTTCAATGGCAATTCTTACTGAAAATGAAGAGGTCAAAAAATTGTGTGTTGATCGATTTAAGAACATCCTCCTTCCAAACCAAATGGCTAATGATGGAAGTTTTCCACTTGAATTAAAAAGGACCAAACCTTATGGTTATTCTCTATTTAACATTGATGCTTTTTTCAATTTAGCTAAAATATTACATACCGTTGAAGACAACTTGTTTGAATATGAAACTATAGATGGAAAGTCAATAAAAAAAGGGCTTGAATTTATATATCCTTATATCAAAGAAAAATCTAAGTGGCCTTACGAAAAAGATATTTTTATTTGGGAAGAGTGGCCTGTATGTCATCCAGCTTTGTTATTTGGAGCATTAGCATATAGCGATTTAAATTACTTAGAATCATATCTCAAATTAACTAAGTATCCATCACATTCAGAAGTAATTCGTAACCTACCTGTTAGGCATCCACTAATCTGGATTTTAAATTGATGGTTGTATTAACCTAAACATTTTTGATGCGCTTAATTGGGGATTTTAGGGGGTATGATTTGAAGAGATATTTCTAATTCACACTCCCCCTATTATTCAAAGTTGCAGCCAAAACTTCGATTTAAGCTCTTTTAATTGTTAATCCTATTTGACCTGCATGATAAGTGTTGTGAAATAATACGTGGGAAAATAGTTTTGCTTTAGTTACACTTCCAAAAAAAGGGGTATCCACTAATTCAAACCACCCTTCTTCACTGGTTGTATTTATGATTTTATTTAGTGTTTCATACCCTTGTTCTATTAAATCTTGACTTTCTTTAATATTCACTCCCTGACCTTCATCCTGAAACCCTATTGTAGTATTTTGAACATTAGTATCAATACCAAAAAAATGTCCAAATAATATCATTGTTTCACCAATATGCCTATACATAAATCCAACAGAAGCAGTATTTTTATTTAACCTCTTAGAAAGATTGACTTCGTTTATTTCATCAAATGTAAAACTGCACGTTTTAATATTTTGATCGAGTAATTCATTGAAAATATTTTGTTTCATTTTAAACTATTTAATTCTATAGTAAAAAAACCGCTACACTATTAAAGTATAACTTTTTTATCATTATAAGTTGCTCCCCCTATTGACAATAGTTGAAATAGGATCTATAGGTTTAATTTTAAATTGTAAGTGAATTGTTTTAGACCTGTTTTAAATTCAACTTGATTCTCAATTTGAAATTCAGCAGGAACTACACCATTTTTAAAAAGTAAAGTTCCCTTGTTGAGATTCACAGGGATCACAGATAGAATTATTTCATCAATTAACCCGATACCAATTAGTGACTTTGCTAATTGGGCTCCCCCATCACAGTAGATATTACCTGACTTTAAATTTTTCAGTTTATTGATTAGTGAATTTAGTTCTCCAAAATAATAATAGGGAGAATTTACAGAAGATTTTTTAGTTCTCGATATAATATAGACTTCCTTATCAGGATGGTATGGATAGCCCATACTTATGACTTTATCATAGGTCTTTCTTCCGACAATAATGGAGCCTATAGTTTTAATAAAACTTTTATACCCATAATCTTCATCTTCTACTTGATAAGCGTTAAGGAAGTCGATATTATCATTTTCTCCAGCAATAAATCCGTCTTGGGACATCGCAATATATAAT
>Ga0255781_10000872_pt1 | contig 24604 bp, 35 predicted proteins | sample 101ome_21_FD_179979 | JGI IMG/M metagenome (GOLD analysis project Ga0255781, IMG submission 179979) | Coastal salt marsh microbial communities from the Groves Creek Marsh, Skidaway Island, Georgia - 101413BT metaG (version 2) | ecosystem: Environmental > Aquatic > Marine > Intertidal zone >... | reverse complement strand
AGTGGAAGCAAAGACCGAATCAAGAGAATCACTGGTTCGACACGTTTGTTGGCTGCACTGTTGCCGCGTCTTTGATTGGTGTGCCGTTACCCGGTGGCGCACAAACTCAACCGACATCGCGTCCCAAGCCAAAAGCACGTCGCTCGTTCGTCGATTTTTAGGATAGTAAGATGGCAAAAGCGAAACGCAAAACACACCAGCAGGCATCCGGCATCACGATTCCGACAAAGTGCCAGCAATGCGGCAGCACTCGACGATCAAAATACAGCAACAGCCAAGTGCTCGGACCAGGACGGACATGGCGTAATTTATCTAACATCCCTACTGGCACTCCATACGTTAGTCTCACCAAGTCGAGATGCGTCTGTCTCAAATGCGGACAGGCTCGCGTGGATCAGCGTTTTGAGTTCGACGAATCAACTTTGTCCGCACTGCGTACTTCGAGAACATCGCAAACAGCAAAAAATGATTGACAATCGCCTGCATGTATACGCAGGAAGAACTCGAGACAAAGATCCGCACGCTGGACTCCGAGATATCGGCGGCCATCGAGAGCGTTACGACCGACGGCACGAGCACCAAAGTCAATCTCAACGCTAAGAAAGCGGAGCGTGATCGCTACCTGCAAATGCTGCAAAGCCAACGCAGCAAAAGACCACCAACAGCACGCATCAACATTTGGGGTGGCTGATGGCAGGGTTACTAAATCGCATTCAGTCAATGTTCGGCTACGACGCTCTGGAACCGCAGGGACGTCGTAAGAAGATTAGCCGAGCAGTCTACCGAGAAGATTACCACACTCGCGGCAACAAGCATCGAGGATTGCAGGCAAGCTCTGCGGATCTCGTTCGCAATATGTCGCTCGCAGGGTGGATGGTTCGCCGTCACTTGGATTATGTCGCTCAGTTTGAGTTCCACGGAAGGAACGAAAACGAAGCAATCAATCGGCAGATCGAGACGCTGATGCTTGAGGATTCTCGGCCATCACGAGCCGACATCTCCGGCAGGTTTACTCGCGAAAAGCTATTCCGGCTTGCTGAAGCTCGCCGAGTGCTCGATGGTGACACGCTGCTAGTCAAGCTCCGCGACGGTCGGATGCAAGGTATCCAAGCGGATCTTGTGCGTGATCCGAACCGCATCCCGCAGAACGAGCAATGGATCAACGGAGTGCTGATCAACGGCTTTGGCCGTCCGCTCGCCTACGGAATCCACAAGCGTGACGGATACAGCAGCACTGAGTTCACTAGGCGAGTCAACGCGACGAATCTGATTCACTATGGATTCTTCGACCGTTACGCAGCCGACCAGGTGCGTGGCGTGTCACCGCTGGTATCGGCACTTAATCCACTGCGTGACGTTTACGAGAACTTCTCATTTGCACTGGCAAAAGCAAAAGTTTCGCAGCTCTTTGCGATGGCGTTCTACCGTGATTCACCGGACAGCGTGCTTCCGGTAGAAGCAGATCCAGAGCAGGGAACGATCGACGCAGATGGTGATTCGATCGAAGAACCTCGCGGCTTTCAGGCGTTCGTCAAATCGGACACCAGATACATCGACCTCAATCCAGGCGAAAAAGCCGAGGTCATCGAGAGCAAGCAACCATCAACGGAGTTTCAGAACTTCACGCAGTTGGTCTTGCAGGTGGCTTTGAAGTCACTGGACATCCCGTTCTCGTTCTACGACGAATCGCACACCAACTTCTTTGGCTCTCGTGCGGCGTGGCTTCATTACGAGCGAAGCTGCAAGGACAAGCGAGACGACCAGATCGAGATGCGTCGGAACTATACCCAGTGGAAGCTGCAAAGCTGGATCGCTGGTGGCCGGTTAGTGCTACCGACCAACATGCGTCAGTCAGACGTTTTGTTCGAGTGGGTGCCTCGCGGGATGCCTTGGTGGGACCCATCCAAAGAAATCAACGGCCACATCGCGGCCATCAAAGCAGGACTTGACACGCCGCAGCGGATCTGTCGGGCAACCGGTACTGATTACTTCGACAACGTTGATGCCATCAGTAAGGCTCTCGCGTATGCCGAGCAAAAAGGCGTGCCGGTTGAGTTCGCAATGCAGGAAGTCCAGCAACCCCAACAAGAGGACGCAAGCGAATGACACATCCAGAACTACCAGTCAAGGAAACGCTGTTCAGAGGTGCTCGTGCGACCGTAGACGAGCCAGTGCAGATCTCTCGCGTCGGCGGCGATTACAACGCAGGATTGCTGTCTGGCGTTTCGTTGATCGCTAAAGGCGAAGCACTCGGCCACGATATGTGGATCGACGAAGTGACGCTGATGCAGGTCGCGGAGTTCGCAAATCAGAGCAACAACGGCATCAAATCCCGTTTTACGCATCCAAGCATGTCAGCAGATGGCATGGGTCGCCACCTCGGCAGACTCAAAGACGTGCGAGTCGAAGGTGAAAAGGTCATCGGTGACTTGCACTTCGCTCAGTCGGCACACGCAACGCCGGAAGGCGACCTGGCCGAGTACGTCATGAAGCTGGCAGAAGAAGATCCAGCAGCAGCCGGTCTTTCCATCGTGTTTGAGCATGATCAGGAAGCCGAGCAGCAGTTTATGACTAAGTTCAGCAAAGATTCGTTCATGTCACCAGACGAGGACAACTTGCGGAACTTGCCGCATGTACGCCTGGCAAAGCTCAGAGCAGCGGACATCGTTGACGAGCCAGCAGCAAATCCCGAGGGATTGTTTGATCGCCAGGGATTAGCTCGAGACGTTGATGACTTGCTGACTTATGCAGCGGGATTCAGCGACACCAAACCAAAGGCTCTAGCGTTCGGCGTTGATGCCGATCGTGCGAGTCAGTTTTTGCGTCGATGGCTCGATCGCCATCAGTTTTCCATTGTTCCCCGTAACGAGGAGTTACCCGAGATGTCGGAGCAACCCGAAGTCGTGGAGTCCGTCACTTCGGATTCTGCACCCGTCGTTGAGTCGTTCACTCGCGAGGATTTCCTGTCTGAGTTGTCGGCTTACGTCGATCGCTTCGGATCGGAAAACGGCCAGAAATGGTTTAGCGAAGGAATCGAACTCGAGGAAGCACTTGGTCGCCAGTGCGAGATGCTTGCCGAGCAAGTCGAACAACTCAAGTCAGAGTTGAGCGAAGCTAAAGAGCAACTCGAAGCCGCAGCAAGCGTCGGTGAAGAACCGATTGATGTCGGCGAACTGCAAATCAATGACAAAAAGCGTTTGTCTGATTTCTTCAGCAACCAAAGCGAAAACTGATCAACCCAAAACAACCATTCCAGATAGAGGAAACTAACAATGGCATCTACTCCATTACCAGTAAGTGAATTAGTCAAAATCAACGATCAGAACGTCGCAGACGTCGAGATCAGCGATTTGCTCCGCGATGCTCCCGTACTTGCTGCAATGCCAGCAGTCGAAGCGAGCAACGGAACGCTTCATAAATACAACAAGCTCACCACTGAGCCGACTGTTGGATTCCGTTCTTTGAACGATGGCCGAGATCACGATTACACCGTCCGCACGACCGTCACCGAGACTCTACAGATTCTCGATGCTTCGTTCGACATGGATGCGGCAATCTACAACTCGGAACTGGCTTCGATGGAAGCTCGCAGCCATCTGCAAAGTGCGTTTGCAAAAGCTGAGCGTCAGATCTTCTACGGAACCAGTGCAAACGGTGACGCATCCGGCTTTAACGGCTTCTACAACAGTGCAGACCTCAATGCTCTCGCTGATGACATGGTGATCGACGGTGGCGGTTCAACCGTTGGCGCACAATCGAGCGTGTATCTAATCAGAGCGACACCTGATGCGACTGGCGTCGTTTCTGTATTCGGTAACAACGGCAATATCGACATCGGATCTGCTTATCAGTCGATGATCGAAGGAACCAGCGGAAGATACGACGCTTGGGTCGTTCCAATCGTCGCTTACATGGCTCTTCAACTCGGAAGCAAGTATTCCGCAGCTCGTATTGCCAACGTAGAAAGCTCGCTAACCGATGACAAGATCTACGAAGCATTGGCAGCGTTCCCAGCATCACTTCAGCCTACGCATATCTGCATGAACAGAAGTGCTTTGAAGTTGCTGCGAGCAAGCCGAACTGCAACCAACGCAACCGGAGCACCTGCACCTCGACCAACTGAAGTCGAAGGCATCCCGATCATTGTCAGTGATCAGATCGTGCAAACCGAAGCAGTGGTTGCCTAATGGCTTTACTCGATAATGCTCTCGCAGCACACGTTACGACGTTGAATGCTGCGGCTGGGGAAACCGTGACCTACAAGCGAGGATCGTCCACGGTGTCGATCACCGCAGTAGTCGGCCAGTCGCAGTTCGATGAAGTATCGACCACCGGAGAGATCCGGCCACTGTCCAAAACGGTGGACTTTTTGGTCAAGCCGTCAGTACTTGTCCTAAACAGTGCAACGGTTCTACCACAGCGAGGCGATCAGATCGAGAAAGCAGACGGAAGCGTTTATGACGTACTGCCAGGCACCGAAGGGACCGCGTGGCAGTATTCGGACGGTCGGAGAACATTCCTGCGAATCCATTGTGTGAAACGTGTCGCGAGCTAGTGACCTGCGTGATGCAGTAATAACGGAACTCAATACTCGTCTGACGGGACAAACCGTCGAGGCGTTTATCGTGCCGCATTACACACGCGAAGAACTAACAAGCGGATCGAAGATCGCAGTCCGGGTTGCAGAGCGTGAACTTGAAATAGACATGGGTCCAGATACACGCAACATCGTCATCGAGATCGGTGTTGTGGGTGTCACTCCGGCACTTACTGGATCTGTTTCAAGTGCGCACCGCTCGCAGGAAGTCGCAGCGTGCGACGTGTTCGATGACCTGATGGAAGAAATCATAGCACTCTGGTCACCAAACGGAGTGCTCTCGAAACGAACCGCTGGTTTAGCTGGCCATCGTTTCATCGGTATCGAACAGCCGATCATGTTCGATCCACAAAAGCTATACAGCGATGGCATTTGGCTTTCGCTAATTCGTTTGACTTACCAAGACACGACAGACGACTAACAGGAGTTTCCAATGGCGTCCGATTTAGATCGCGGAGCTTACGCAGGTAAGGAGACTTACCTGTATTACAACAGTGCAACCAACGCATCACCGACTTGGGTCGAGATGGAGCGTGTTAGAAACGTGCAGGTCAATCGCGGTGCTGCTGCTACCGAGGTGAACTTTCACGGATCATCGGCAACTCGTAATCATCACGCATACGAAGCCTTCAACGGTTCATTCGAGTATGTCAAGAAACTTGGCACCGATACCGTTTTCGCTGCACTCGAATCAGCTCGTGACAATCAATCAATTATCGAGCTGATTCATCTCAACGGTCCCGAGACTGTTGCACTTCCTGCTGCGGCAAGTGTCGGCTGGCGTGCTCCCGTAATCCTGACCGACTTTAGCGAAACGTCGAACGGCGGTGACAGCGTAGTGGTCACGATCAACTTTGCTCTTGCAGATGCCTACACAGCGGCAGGTGCTCAGGTTGATGTATCTGCCTACACCGGAACTGCGGCATAGCCATGAGTAGTTCAATCACATGCGGCGAACTAGCAGAACTCGCTTCTAAGCTGCCGGAAGGCGAGCTCAAGAAGTGGTGCGATCTGTCATCGGCTGGCGCGGCTGACCGGATCGTATTTGCTGACAGCGAAATGCTCTCGCGTTGTCAGGAAGCTGCTAGTTCGTCAACACAAGAGGGAGCAAAAAGTGAGAGCAAAAAGTGCAAAGTTTCAAAGACAATGAAGGACAAACCTGGAACGTCGCTTTAACGATCGGAAAGGTTAGACAACTTCGCGAAAAGCTCGGATTGGATCTGCTTGATACGCAGCATCACTTACAAGTGATGAACAGTCTGACCGATCGACTCGCGTTCGTTTTTCTACTTGTTGAGGAACAGGCAAAAGACCGAGGCATCGACGCGGAAGCATTGGAGCTTAGGTTTTATGGTGAGGGAGTTGCATCCGCTGCAAGTATGTCATTCCTAAAGGAACTAGAGTCTTTTTTCCGGAGGTTAGGTCAGACCGTTCAGGCTCGCCTAACCGCCAGCTCGATCGAGGCAATGGAAAAAGCTCAGCAACGGTTGGAAGATCTACTGAAAAGTGGGAAGGTCGATTCACTCTTAGAGCAAGCGACGAAGGAGATGGAGGAGATGATGCTTGGCGACGATGGCAATGGATCGCCGAGTTAGCAGCATTGGCCGGTCTCGATCCGTGGCCGTTTACCATTCGCGAACTGGACTTTGCAGCAGAAAGCAAGCTCAGAGCTGAATGGGATCAGACGGCAGAGATCTTGGCCATCAATGCAAACCTGCATGGCGGCGGTCGATATTCGCGTGACGACTTTCATCCGTTGCGAGAAAAGAAACCAAAGAAGTCCAGCGATCCGAGCAAGATATACCGCGAACTGATGGCAAAAGAGAATGGCAGGAACATTCCGCGTAACATTTGAGATGAAGAAGTTTTTCTTCGATCGAAAGGTTGTGCAGAACGCTGTCGATAAGCAACAGCGTCGCGCCATCAGTCGTTCTCTTGCATTTGTTCGTCGTCGTGCAAGATCTCTGCTACGTCGTCGAAAACGTGTTTCTGCTGCCGGAAGTCCTCCGAGCGTTCATAGCGACCCGGGATTAAAGACGATCCTTTTCGCATACGACATGCAAACGAAAGGCGGGATCGTCGGACCGGTTAAGCTGAATAAAGTCAGCATGACATCAACGGGTCCAGTTCCAATTCCTGGTGTGATGGAACTCGGCGGATCTCTGCGGATACAAGAAACGCAATCGAATACCGATGGCCGTTGGTATCGCAGAAACTTACGAAGCAAAATGCGACCAGGACAAAAGAAAAGAACCAGAACCGTTAAGTATCCACCGCGTCCGTTTATGGGTCCAGCGTTGGAAATGGAATCAGAGGCAGGCAATATCCTGTCACCTTGGTCGAATGTAGTAGGGAGTTAGCAGGTGGCCGGTAAAAGCATTAAAGCAGGCAGTGCGTATGTAGAGATCGGCATTAGAAGCCGCATTTCCGCAGGTGCAAAACAGGTAGCTGCTGATCTGAAAAACCTCGGCGGCAAAGTATCCGGCGTTGGCCGATCACTCGCTACGCTCGCCACTGCCGCAGCAGCACCGCTGGCCGGAATGACGCTATCTTTTGCTGCTGCCGGTGACAATCTCGACAAGATGTCAAAGCGTACTGGGATCGGTGTCAAAGCATTGTCGGAGCTGGCGTTTGCCGCTGAACAATCTGGCGCAAGCCTAGACAGCGTAGAAAAAGGCATCCGAGGGATGCAACGATCGTTGCTCAATGCAGAGATGGGTTCTAAGACTGCAACGGATGCTCTGTCGGCACTCGGTCTTTCGGTCGATGAATTGTCTGGCATGTCGCCTGAAGATCAATTCACGATGATCGCGGATGCCATTGGAGACGTCGAAGATCCAAGCAAGCGAGCAGCATTGGCGATGCAGTTATTCGGACGAGCCGGATCTGAATTGCTGCCGATGATAAGCGAAAATGCGGAAGGCATCGCAAACCTACGCAAAGAGGCAAACGAGCTCGGCCGCACGATGACCGCTGAGGATGCACAAGCAGCAGCGGAACTTACCGACGCAATGAACCGCGTCAAAAGCGTGTTTATTGGCGTCAAGAATCAGATCGGTGCAGCACTTGCACCAGCGATGACCTACCTCGCTGATTTGGTGTCGAGAACATCAAAAGCAGTCGTTCCGCTAATCCGCGAAAACGCTCACCTAGTTAAGTTGTTTGCCGTAGGTGCCATCGCAGTTGGTGGACTCGGTGCTGCATTGATGACGGTCGGCGGATTGCTGATCGGTGCAGGCATGGCCGTTGGTGTGCTTGCTACGGCCTTCAGTGTTTTGTTTTCCCCGCTCGGACTTGCCATTGGCGGTGTTACCGCTCTCGGTTTTGCACTCGTCAAATACAGTGACATCGGAAGCCAAGCTATTGACGCACTTAAAGCTAGATTTGGTCCACTGGTTGATGATGTTCAGAACGCAGTCGGTGCAATCATCGCTGCACTAAAAGCCGGAGACATTGAAAAAGCATGGGAGCTAGTCTCTGGCATGATCGAAATGATTTGGCTCGACATGACAGATGAGATCCGAGCCGCGTGGGTAAACATGCTCGAGTTCATTTTGAATACTGGCAGCACGATCGCAGAATCAATCGGCCAAGTATTCCAAGGACTTGCAAGCGTTCTCGAGACGATGATGTCTTACTACAAGAGCCTATATGACGAGATCTATAACGCAGTTCTTGATATTGGTGGAGAGCTTACTGGCGTACGCACGATCGGTGAACGCTCAAGCGGATTCGAGGCGAATCTAGGCGGCGTTGGATCGGCAGCACAAAGCGGCATTGACTCGCTCCGGCAGTTCGGCGTCGCGATGGAGGATGAAGCGCGAGGACGCAGAGAGCAACGCCAGCAACAACGAGACGAGGACGCGGCAGCAAGACAAGAACGTCGGCAGCAACTCGGCCAGCAGATGCAGCAAGAGTTCAAAGCCGCACAAGTGCAAGCGGACGAACGTGCAAAAGAGCAAAAGCGTCTAAATGATCAGATCAAGATTTCTGCAGAAGGACTGGAAGCACCAAGAGCAGGAAGAGCGGGTCCAAGCGGAACATTTTCTGCGTTTGCAGCATCAATGATCGGAGCTGCACCAGTTGAGCAAAAAGTAAGCGATCCGAAACTGCTTAACGAGCAAAAGAAAGCAGTCGGAGTTCTGCAAGACATTGCAAAGAACATCAAGAAGCAAAACGTACCGGCATTTGGAGCGTAAATAGTGGCATCTGATCTATACACACCGCTGACTCTGCCATCGGTTCTTGCGAGCTACACAGGCGGACCAGTCTACACCAACAACGGATGCACTATCAGAGAGATCGCATCGCGTGAAGGAAGCGACTCCGCCGGTGGGAGCACTGCTTCTATCACTTGGCGTGTTTCCGGTTCTGCTGATCCTACTGCTGGCCGAACGGCTCTGCTTAATCTCGGATTGAGTCCGCTAGTTGTCGGTGGTCCGATCGACAACATCTACGACGGACTAGGCATGTCTTCGCTTTCGCGTGAGCGTGTCGCCGATGAGGTTTGGGACTTCACCGCAGAATACAAGCAACGAGAGCCGGAGCCAGGCGAATACACCGTCTCAATCGACACGTCCGGCGGTCAGATCATGCAGACCTATGCTTACTCTGAAGCGAAGTATGTAGCGACTGGCGAAGTTGCACCTGGGATGAACAATGCTATTGATGTCCAGGACAACAAGCCACAAGGAGTGCAGCGTGTAATCCCAGCACTCAAGATCACGGTGCGAGCTAAGATCAAAACCGCCAACATCACAACGGTCGGCGGCGTGATGGCTTACGCTCAGGTCATCTCTGAACTGACTGGAACCGTCAACAATGCAACTGCATTCGGACAGTTCGCAGCCGGCGAGCTTCTGTTTACTGGTGCGAGTGGTGACATCATCGCGGAAGATCCGAGCTTGCAGTTCAACTTCTTAGCATCCAAAAACGTTACCGGTCTGACTATCGGCAGCATCACAGGCATCGCTAAGAACGGCCACGATTACATCTGGTTCTCGTTCAAGAGTGACAAGGACGCAACAACAGGACTGCAACAGAGCAAGCCTCGAGCCGCATACGTTAACCGGATCTACGGTGAAGCCGATCACTCGCTGCTATACATCGGAGTCTAAATGGATCTCAAAGCAAAAGCCGGCGATCCGATCACCGCGACGTTTATGAATCGGATCATCGACCGATTGCCTGCCGAGGCATCTGGGTTCGGTGTTGGTGGTTTAGGTATGTCTCGGACGATGGTACGAGTGTCCAACAGCAGCGGAGCTAATCGAGACGTCGGTGAGATTCTTGCGTTGTCTGCATTCGGCGGAAGCACCGCGTCCGCATTTGATGCAAACGATTCTTTGGAGTTGGTTGGATCTGCTCCAGTGTGGCATACATCGATCGACACCATTGGCGTGTGTGCGGAGCCTATTCCGACAGGCGAACAAGGCATGGTTGTTGTCAGTGGACTTTGCCTAGTAAAGCTCACGGCGGCCATCGCAAGCCTTGAGACGCACGTTTTTATTGATCCAACGACTACCACTGAAGCGAAGCCAAGTTACAGCGGATTTGCCAAGATACTAACAACGCTGACTCTTGATGATGCGACTGAGATGGCGTTCGTCATGCTCGGCCAAGAGCAGAATCTTTGGAGGTATGAATGCACTGGCGCGAGCTCTGCTCCGAGTGCTACCAGCGTGACACTAAAAGATCGCCGAGGCAATACATACGGAACGGTCAACATGCTCGACCCGTTGTCGATCATGAGCGACCAGACGTCCGGTGACACTGGATGGTGCATCCAGTGCGGTAACGAGTTTGAAGCAATCCAGGCACCTTGCACATGAACCGCAGAAACCCGCAATGCTGCTGCGACGTCACTGGCTGCTGCGAACTTCAGGTCGTCAAACCTCTGCCGGTCAGAACTGTCGATGGCGGTGGCAACGTAAGCTACAGCGATACCGCGTGGAATGCTTCATACGTTACTGGGATAAGCGGGACGGATAACACCATCCCAGCTAACACCACTGTGACTATTTCAGTGCCGATCGGATGCACAGACTACGTTGTCGATGTCGAGGTGCTTGATGATGCAGGTGGGAACGTCACAAACAGCAGTCCTGGACTTACGATCAAGGTCGGTGACTGCTTGCAGGTATCGAATGAACTGCGAGCTACGACGCCAGCGGAGCTTTTCGGAGCGAGTTATACATCGGACGTAATACAGTACCCAACTCTGTTTTCGCAACATGAAGTCGAAACAATGAGCCGAGGGTCCATTTCTCCGGGATCTTACACGCAACCTTTTTACGGTGAATATTACGCGGCGTATCGGTTCTATGAAGTTTTTGCTGATCAGGTCATGGAAAGCGGAACTTACGGATATCAGCAACCACCTTACAGATCCGATGTGTCAACATTATTTGGTAAAGTTGCAGCAAGTGATCGACTGCCACATGATGCCGGAGGATTAACGGTTCAGATAACCATTGAAACCGGAAACGACGCAGTTGAAATTGGATTGATACAGGTTCACTCTGGCCATCTATCCTGTTCATCAATCAATTCATTAGACGGTGTCCCAAGCGGTACCGGATGCTCAGGAGACGATCCCGTTTACACTGTCACAGATCCTGCATCTTTAGTGACCAACAACGCGACCAGCACACAAACATCATCGATGTCGGGAACCGTTCAATCTAGTGGTTCTTGCGGCAGTTCCGGATGCACATACACATACTCGACATCATTCAATTTCAGTCAGTGGACGGGTAATCATCAATGGGATCTTTTTTGGTACGATCTCGCTGGTTATCAACCTAATCCTAGTGGTTCAAGTTTCATCGACGAAGGCAGCAGTGCATCTGCCGCAAAAGAAACAAGCCTTTTGGCATATTTAGCAAAATGTGCTTCCCATAGTTGGACTCATGCCGATCGTTTAGTCGATTGGCGTGCGTTTGATTGGATAGAGCCGGAATTAAATAGCGCGACGTATGCAATAAGCCATACACTGTCTATCACGGGTGGATGCAATATCGTTGCTGAAACCCAAGCCAATATTACCGCGGACCTAGATACTATTCGTGACGATAGAATCTATCCGGCAGGAGGTCCGTGGTTTGCTGGACAATATGCTGTTGACAGTTTTCCTTGCATTGAGCCTAGTTGGTGTACCGGCGATCCGCAGCAAGTGTGGAAAAACATCCAATACACTGCATATCCTCCGCCTAATTATTTAGCGAGAAACTGCAAACCAATACTGACGGAAACAGCAGTATCTAACTTCTGGAATCTAAGTGGATCTTTTTCATATCCAGTCGCGAAAGGAAGTGCGACCGTCGCTAGAGCGTGGAACTTCACGAGATCCGCAATACTAAGCCAAGCAGCTATAAATTGCAGTTGGACATATTCACGAAACCTTGTGGATGTCGATGTCGATGAAGATGCAACGATTAAAAAAATTCCGTATTACTCCGAAACAGATTTAAATCAGGTTTATATCGGCGGAAAAAGTTTCTTTCAGCTATCAACGCGAGATAACCATCTCAAAAACTTGCAACTTTATATTGCTGATGAGGCATCAACATTCTCTGCCACAAACGGCGTCGTGATGAATTACACGGCTGTAAATTTTTCTACTACACGACCAGACTACGCAACGTGCGGTTGTGCTTGCACAGCTAGTGAATTGTTTCAAGATGACATGATAGGCATTCCAATATTTCCTAGTGGTTTTTGTGGTTATTATCACAGGTGGATGGAGTTCACAGACGGAACGGATACTTGGTACGTTAAGTGGTTTAATACACATCCGTACAATCTTACAAACTGGGATTTCTTATTTCGTCGTGCGAGCGATTGCAAGGAGATCGAGTTCACAGGCGTCAGCAACGCTCTCCCATCGACAAGTGGATCGGTCACAAAGACAGCGACCAACTCAAACTCCGATACACTATCGATTGACGTGCTGGCATGATCTGCGAATGCGGTGCTACCTTTAGGCGATTGCATCCCGATGAAAACCATTGCCGATGCGGTGCAATCTACGATGGCCAAGGCAACGAGATCGGCCAGCGTCAGCGGACGCTAAAAGTTCAACGAGAACAGCCAGCACCGAAGAAGCCGGAGAACGTCGGAACGGCTCTCGCGTCATTAATTCCAGATTGGGCGGTAGCCAACAAGGAAGGCTGCGGATGCCGCGACTTCGAAGCAAAGATGAACCGCTGGGGAATCGCTGGATGCGTCGGCGAGCACTATGACGAAATCATCGAGCACCTAGTGAAGCAAACGGATAATCTGATTCCGTTATTCCGTAAGATTCCGGAGTCAGGACGGCGAGCAATGGCAAAGAAACTGCTAAATATGGCGATCGAGAAAACGAAAAAAAGTATCTGATCGGTGTTGACTCGATCTTGCGTGATCCGTATCTTTGCAAACGTCACGCACCATTTAACGAACTTTTCAGGTCTTTGACCTACCCCGGCACTGGTGCGTGACAGCTAAAGTGAACCGGGGTTTTTTTATGTTATGGCTAAAGGAGAGCAAACCAATGCCAGCTACAAGTAACGGTTCTACGAACGGATTAACTAATAGAATTTCGGATCTGTTGAACGGCAAAGCAAACGGCAAAGATCAGGTTCAGCTAAAGCGGATCAATCGTTGCATCGTAGATGTGTCGATCAGAAGCACCTCGCCGATCATCATGCACAAGTGGAGCGAGAAAGCAAAGCTCATGATTCGCGAGAAGCAGCAGAAAGGCAAAAAGACCAAAGACCGAGAACTGCGTGATCCTGAAGCAGAAGCTCAGAGCTGCTTGCATCTTACAAGCATCGACGAAGTAGGCATTCCGGCAGTCGCTATTAAAGCCGCGATGATTAATGTGGCGCACAAAGATCTTGGCATCGAAAAGACTCTAGTGCGTAAGTCGCTGTTTATCAAATGCGAAGATCCAAGCGGCGTGATTCCGTTCTCGGAAGCGACTGATCCGCATATCAGAGAGGACGTTTGCCGAATCGGTATGGGTAGCACCGATCTCAGGTACCGTCCACAGATTGACAAGTGGAAAGCGGATCTTTCGTTCGAGATAGACGCGGAGCTTTTGCAGGTGTCCGATCTTCTCGTTTTGCTTGAGCGTGCAGGCTTCGGTGCTGGCTTGCTTGAATGGCGTCCAGAGAAAGGCGGAGAGTTTGGACGCTTTGAGCTAGATACCGATATCGCAGTGGACGCTAGACAGATTTAAGCCTTTTTCCAAAAGCATGGTTTCGTTAAGCGGCTCAGCGTCAGCCGGCTTTATGCGAGTGTATTTGGTAGAGCATTACATAAGCATAAACATAAGCAACGCTGGGTCGGTTTGGTGAGGTGAGGTGAGGCAGGTGAGGTCTGGTTGGGTGAGGTCGGGTAAGGTGCGGTGCGGTGAGGTGAGGCAGGTGTGCTGGGGTGCGGTTCGGTTTGGTTCGGTTAGGTCGGGTTCGTTTCGGTATGGTAAGGCAGGTGAGGTTCGGCATGGTCTGGTAAGGTGCGGTCAGGTGAGGTCTGGTGCGGTTTGGTGAGGCAGGTTCGGTGGGGTTTGGTGTGGTGGGGTGAGGTCAGGTGAGGTCTGGTGGGGTGAGGTGAGGCAGGTAAGGTCTGGTAAGGTGCGGTCAGGTCCGGCATGGTCTGGTAAGGTGTGGTGAGGCAGGTATGGTTAGGTCAGGTACGGTGTGGTGGGGTTAGGTTGGGTGAGGTTAGGTTTGGCATTTACTAAAAGCACAAAAGGAGAGCAAATGAAGATTACAGATATTAGATGGAAGAATAACGCGAACACCGGCGGAGTGTCCGCTTCGGACGCATACAACGCGATTGAGCAGATCCGGCATGATTGCGGTGGTGAATTGTCAGCGGATGACGTTCTCGAAAAGGCAAGACGCAAGACGCACGTCCTGCATCCAGTCTTTGAATGGGACGACACGAAAGCAGCGGCAGAGCATCGCAGGACGCAAGCAAGGACGCTTCTGCGGTCTATCGAGATCATTTACGAAGAACGGCCAGAGATGCCGGTTCGCTCGCATCAGATCACGGTGCAAAAGAAACGCGGCGACGAAGAAGGCAAGACTCTATATACCACTACAGAGAAAGCGTTTTCTGATCCAGCAACGCGGGATCTGCTGGTAGCTAAAGCGATACGAGACGCGATGCAGTTTCGTCGTCGGTTCCAGGTGCTTAGAGAACTGCAACTGATCTTTGATGCGATAGATAAGACTGTCGATCAACTGGCCGAACAACTAGAGAGCGTAAAAGACTAACCATCACACATTTTGAGAAGGAGAGCAAAATGACACGAGAGCGAATATTTGGAAGCGATACTGAGTTCTGCGAATGGATGCGAAACTGTAAAGATTTGCCATCCGTCGGTCGGGACTTTGGACTATCAGCATCAGATAACGATGTAACGCTGCATCGATACATGACCTCGGTTGACCAGCAAGGCACCAGAGAAGTCCAGGCATTGATGCAGATTGAGGTAAAGACTCGCAGAGGCAAGCCGACGACAGCTCAGATGGATACGCTGTCAAAGCTAAATATGTTCTGCGGCCAGAAAGACACTAATCAAGGAGTGGTCAGGTTTTTCGGTGTTTTTCTCTTGGTTATGTCAGGAGTCGATCCAGATTCGTCCGAGTATATGTGGTGGGGAGTGATCCCAAAGGGACTTATTGAGTCGGACGCGGCAAAGATTGAGTGGCACCAGATCGACAAGCAAAAGCTGATTGAGTTGATGCGGTTTGATCGTCATCCGCGAAATCTAAAGACGCTTGCATTCAGGCGTCATCATGCGTCCAGGACAATCTACGAGCAGCAGCAGACGCCGCTCGGTTTTGATGTTTGGAAACCAGTAACACACAGATCATGAGGAAGTTGAAGCGGTGGGGACTTACAGCGAGTTTATAAACAGCAAAAGGAAGCCAGTGCAGTTGTGCGGTTTTGATCCAGTCGGGGATCTCAACAAGCATCTATTCGACTGGCAAGCTGTCATTGTCGAGTGGTCGCTCAAACGTGGCCGAGCTGCATTGTTTGAGGAATGCGGACTTGGCAAGACGCTACAGCAGCTAAGTTGGGCCGAGCAAGTCGTCAAAAAGACTAACAAGCCAGTAGTGCTGCATTGTCCGGTCGGAGTGCGACAGCAAACAAAGTCAGAGTCGGAGAAGTTCGGCATTGATGTCGATGTTCGGATCGCAAATAAGCAGTCAGATGTCGTGACCGGCATCAACCTTGTCAACTATGAAAAACTGCATCACTTCGATCCGAGCACGTTTGCTGGTGTTGTTTTAGATGAATCAAGCATTCTTAAAAACTACACGGGAAAGATCAAACGACAATTAGTTGAAAGCTACGCAAAAGCGAGATACCGATTAGCTTGCACAGCGACTCCTTCGCCAAACGATCGAATGGAGCTTGGAAACCATAGCGACTTCTTAGGTATCATGCCATCAAATGAAATGCTTTCGCGGTGGTTCATCAACGACACAATGAAAGCTGGCGGCTATCGACTCAAAAAGCATGGCGAGAAGGACTTCTGGAAGTGGGTTTCATCTTGGGCGGTATGTGTAGGAAAGCCAAGTGATATCGGTGGTGAAGATACCGGATTTGATCTGCCAGAATTGCATATAAAACGACACGTAGTAACAGCCGATGAGCATGTCGCACCCGATGGAATGCTCTTTAATACGAGTGGGTTATCAGCAACTAATATTCACGAAGAGAAGCGATTGACATGCGAGTCACGAACACGGAAGGCAGCGGAAATTGTCAACGCAGAAGATGAAATCTTCATTGTGTGGTGCGATACAAACTACGAAGCGGATAGCTTGCGAGAAAAGTTGCCGGATGCAGTAGAAATTCGTGGAACTGACAGCGAAAAAAAGAAAGAGCAGGTTTTCTTGGACTTTGCCTGCGGTGAGATCAAAACGCTAATAACTAAACCAAGCGTAGCTGGTTTCGGCATGAATTGGCAGCACTGCCATAGGCAGATATTCGCCGGACTGAGTTATTCATTTGAGTCCTATTATCAAGCCGTTCGCAGGTCTTGGCGATTTGGTCAGGTTAAACCAGTTACCGTCGATATAGTTTTGTCTGACAGCGAATCAGCTATTGAATCAGCAATAGCCACGAAGGAATCAGATCATTTTTTAATGCAATCAGGCATGGCAGATGCAATGCGAGGAGCAAATCTAAAAGAGCTTGCAGACGATCTATCATTAGCAAAGCATTCGGAATCAGTGGAGATTGAATTGCCTAACTTTTTAAAGCGAAAGGAAATCAAATGCTAATAAAGACAGACAGTGGAGAAAATTGGACTTTATATAACGGAGATAGTTGCGTTGTTCTTAAACAAGTCCCTGAGGAGTCAATTGATATGATCATTCATTCTCCTCCGTTTTCGTCTTTGTATATATACAGCGATAGCGAGAACGATATGGGTAACTGCACATCAGACGAGGAGTTTTTTGAGCATTACCGATTTTGCATTGAGGAGCTTTTTCGCGTTTGTGTTGCTGGTCGAGTTTGCGTCGTCCATTGCAAAGACCTTCCACGTTATGCAAATGTTTACGGAACAACTGGATTGATAGACTTTCCTGGTGCTTGCATTCAGGAATTCGAGCAGGCTGGCTGGGTATTTCATTCGAGAGTTACTATCTGGAAGTGTCCAGTAACCGAGCGTGAGAGAACAAACAACAACGGACTTCTGCACAAAACCGTCAAACGTGACACGTCACAAGTTCGGCAAGGGATGGCGGATTATCTTTTAGTATTCCGCAAGCCATCATCAGAAGGATTGATGAGCGATAAGCCAGTTATTCGAAAAAGTGGATTTGACAGATATATCGGCCAAGCTGGATCATCAAACAATCAGCATCCTTCGCCGTTTTGCAGAAAGACATCTTCGGCAGATCCTTCTATTGATATCTGGAGAAGATATGCAGAACCAGTTTGGTGGGATATTAACCAGACTAACGTCTTGAATTTTAAAATGGCAACGACGGATCAAGACGAAAAGCATATCTGTCCACTTCAGCTCGATTTAATAGAAAGAGCTGTCGATATATGGAGTAATCCAGGCGATGTGGTGTTATCACCTTTTGCAGGCATTGGATCTGAAGGTGTCGGGTCACTTAGAGCTGGGAGAAAATTTGTAGGCATTGAGCTGAAAGAAAGCTATTTCAATGCCGCTGTCGGATTTTTACGGTCCGAGGAAAAAGAGCAGAATGTTCCTGCTCTGTTCTAGTCACTACAAGGAGAGCATGATGCTAATTTTGACAAGAAAAGAAGATCAAGGAATCGTCATTGAGATGTGTGGAAAAAAGATAGAAGTCGTCGTAACAAGGACTGACAGCAACAAAGCAAGGATCGGAATTAAAGCACCGCTTGAAGCTAACATTGTGAGAGCGGAATTGCTGAATAAGCCAAGCATCGCAGATCCTACGTCGTGCTGATTTTTTGTAGAAGTGGAATCAGGCTCGCACACGGCGTAGGTAATGCGATGGCAAAAAAGACAAGTTGCTGCAATCACTGCGGCAGGCAAACAAAAAACACAATCTGCGACGGTTGCAGATGTGTAACGTGCAGACGATTAAAAGTATTGTGTGAGTGCAATGGAAGCAGAAACAAAAGAAAAACTGCCGGAGTATCTATTGAGAGCCGAGGCGGTCAGAGCGGTAGTGTCGAAGATCACAAATGATCTGATGGAGTTAAACAGCGAAGAGCATGTTCTGAAAAGACAGGCGATAAAGCGAGAAGATTTCGAAGCTGCCTTACGTCACGCAGAGAGAGCGTCGGCTTTTTACGATTCATCTAGAATCGCTTTCGATTATATCAAGAGAGGACTGTATTGATGCTGTTTGCAATTATTGGAGTCGGTGTTATCGCACCGTTTGCACTGGCGATGGCATTGCTACTGTCGATGCAGTCAGATGCGGATCTAAGAATCAAAGAGATACGCCAGATCGCGGACGACTGGCAAAAGTACCTGGACAACTTTGACACGGGATCAAATTATGACATTCGACATGGATCTGCTGTTTCAAATATTATCGCCGATGATCGTCATACTTATCGCCGTTTCGATGATGTGCTGGCTCGCACCAAGTGATGAGGATATGGACTGATGACATTAGTGCTACGAGGCGAAAGACGAAGAAGTTTTGAACCGCAGTGGGAAATAACTAAACAGCAAAACAATCTGCCGGACGATCCGAAGGCAGATGTATACGGCAAACAAGGTGACATTATGCTGATGTGCTTGCGAGCCTATGAAAAAGGACGTCAGGACGAAGCATCGGACTGGCTCGAGATCGTCAACGAGATGCGTGCTGCCGGTCGGGTCGGCAGTGCATACGATGTTAAATCTTCAGGAGAAAAGGAAGATGAGCGAATTGATAGAGGTGCTTGATGATGGTGCCGCGGTGGATGTCACAGCGAGCAAAGATGCAGAGACGGCATTATCAATCGTCGAAGCTGATACCAAGACATTCGAGCTTAAGCAGAGGGAAGCTAAACTGCTTTCTTCATCGTCGCTGGTGCCGAAACAGTACCAAGGCAACATCGCAGACGTGGTGGTCGCGATGAATATGTCGAAGCGTATGAATGCAGATCCGCTGATGGTTATGCAGTCGCTGCACATCATACACGGAAAGCCTGGATGGTCGGCACAATTCCTAATTGCGAGCTTCAACGCTTGCGGAAGGTTCGGTGCTATCTATTACGAGTTTAGCGACCAGAAAGACGAGTGCGTGGCCATCACGACGGAGCTAGCCACTGGCCGAGAAATCAGAGGTCCGAAGGTTACGCTCGAGATGGCCAAGAATGAGGGATGGTCAACGAAGTCAGGAAGCAAATGGAAAACGATGCCGGAGCTGATGCTTCGCTATCGAGCTGCCGCATTCTTGATCAGGACGACAGCACCAGAGATCGGATTGGGACTTTACACAACAGACGAACTAAAGGACATCAGCGATGCCAGCTAACCTAAACAAAGTGCAAGTTATCGGAAACGTTACCAGGGACGTTGATCTTAAACGGACGCAAGGCGGAACTGCCGTCTGTGACATCGGGATCGCAGTAAACGAGAACAGGAAGGATGCGAACGGACAATGGCAAGAGGAAACGCTGTTTTTGGATGTTACTCTCTGGGGACGCAACGCAGAGATCGCGGACGAGTACGCAGGCAAAGGTGCATCTGTCTACGTCGAAGGACGGATGAAACTGGAAGCCTGGACAGATCCGAACGGATACGAGAGGAAGAAGCTGAAGATCATCGGGGATCGCTTGCAGTTACTTGGTGGAAGATCGGAAGCAAAACAGCGTCCGACGCCAGCACCAGCAGCAAAGGCACCGATGGCAGATGACTTCCCATTCTGAAATGCCGAATGATCGTTGGCACATGATGCGAATCAAGAAGGCTCAAAACATTGATGATCTTCGTGAGTGCATCTTTGAGATCGATTACGACAAGTGGGAAGAAATGGAATGGACACTGGACGAAGCAAAGATGAACCGAGTGCGGAACTACTTTGCTTTCCGGTGCATGTCTTTAGGTATCAGAACCAGCGAGGTGACAAGTGGCCGGTGATTGGATCAAGATGAGGATCGACCTAATGGAAGATCCAGCCGTCATGCAAATGGCGGATGAACTAGGCGTCAGGGAAGAGGCGATCGTAGGCTACTGTCACGCTCTTTGGTCGTGGGTGTCACGCCAATGTCACGCTGATACCGTGACAGGTGTCACGCTAACGTCGCTCGGACGTCGTATAAATCTCCCCGGCTTTCCGGAGATGATGTGTGACGTGGGTTGGTTGGAGTATGACGACACTGGCGATCGTCCGGTGATCAGAATCCCTAACTGGGACCGTCATTTATCGCAAAGTGCGAAAAAACGGGGAATTGACGCTATTCGGCAGGCGAAACGTCGCCAAAGTGTCACGCAAGTGTCACGCTCGACTTGTGACAAAAGCGTGACCAGAGAAGAGAAGAGAAGAGAAGAGAAGAATATATCTCTCTCCACCCATGCGGAAGGATTTGCAGACGAATGGAATCGCTGGTGTGAGTTCCGGTTCTCAGTGGACGGACGGAAGATCCCAGAAGTCCAAGCTGACGCGGTGCTGATGGAACTGAACCGCCGAGGACCGGAGAAGGCGAAGCGTGATATCGACTTCTCTATTCAAAAAGGAGCCAGATCAATATTGGACTCAGATCGCGACTTTGATAAACAACGCAATGCCGGCAGCACAAAGGAAAAACTGAGGATATGAACGCAACGGATGCACGAGCGGAGCTTGGCCGCGTTCTAACGGCGTTTCCGAGCTACAGGCAGTGGTTGGAAGGAACCGACCAGCCGAACACGACTCTGGATCTTTGGTGCAACATGCTGGCCGATTGTGACGCCAGCGATGTCGCCGAGGTCGTCTCCGAGATTGTGGCCGGTAATTTAGATCCCGTCGGAAGATATGAAAAGCCGGACGCATTGCCGAAGAACATCAAGCGAGAAGCCAATGATCGTCGATTCAAGCGACAATCGAAGCAGACGCAGCAAGAGAACTATCACGGCCAGAGCCGAGGAGCGATGGCAGCAGTCAAGAAGATGCGGACTGGATACTGGAGCATCACGCTCGGATCTTGGGTTAAGCAGGGAAAAATAACCAAGCAAGAGAACGATGTGATGCTCGAGGAGCTACTTGAGTGGGACAGGAACGTCATCAACGGCATCGAAACGGAGAAGCCGGACTGGATGATTGATAATTGATTCGACACAGAGAGCAAGGAGCAAAAGAGATGGACATGATCGTGGCAGCAATACTCGCAGCGATGCCACCAACAGGAACGAGCATCGAGCCAGCGGCTCAAGCACACGCTGAACGGGAAGCTAGGCTGATGGCTGATCGCGGGATCGTGGCTCACATCCTCGGACCAGCGGACGGAGCTGCGTTCTCTGGCGTCGGAGCATCGACACGTAGCGAGCCATCAACCTGCCTACCGTGGAACTTTGGCAACTCAGCCAGAACGGTGATCGCGGATGCGATTGTGAAAGGCAAGGACGGAAGGAATTACAGGTCAAGGCATTGGAAATGAGCAAACAAATCACATTTGGAAGTCTGTTTGCTGGGATCGGTGGCATTGATTTGGGTTTTGAGCGTTGCGGCATGAAATGTCGGTGGCAAGTTGAGATAGACAAATATGCCAACAAAGTTCTCGAAAAGCATTGGCCAAACGTTGAGCGATGGGGAGACGTTCGCACATTTCCTCCCGACAGTAGCAGTAAATGGAAAGTGGACGTTATGGCTGGCGGGTTTCCCTGCCAAGATATTTCAGTAGCAGGGAAAGGAGCAGGCTTGAATGGAGAACGGTCAGGGTTGTTTTTTGAAATCGTTCGCGTGGCTCGACAACTCAAACCCAGAGCAATCGTGTTGGAGAACGTCTCAGCACTCCTTGTTCGAGGAATGGGAGCCGTACTCGGAGAGTTGGCCGAGATCGGGTATGACGCAGAATGGCACTGCATACCGGCTGCCGGAGTTGGTGCGCCTCACAGACGTGATCGGGTGTTTATCATTGCCTACGCCAAACACAATGGATCACACAGGGACGGGAAGAATGAACAAGAACGCGAACGTGAAGAAATGGAAAGGTGTCAATTCTCTCGGTGGGATGGCATCGACCGGAATGTGGCCGACTCCGACAACAAGCAACGCAAAAGGAGCGAGCAAGAAACGATTCGCGGGGAGTCCATATTATCGAGGCAATTTAGACGAGGCTGTGAGGACATCGGAGAGCAGTGGTCAACTGAACCCGACGTGGGTCGAGTGGCTGATGGGGTTCCCTCTCGGGTGGACAGACTTAGAGGACTAGGCAATGCAGTAGTGCCGCAAGTTGCGCAAGTAGTGGGAACAATGCTGCTAGAAAGATTGGAGCGTGAATAATGAGCAGGCCAGCACTGAACTGTCCAGAGGCGTACCACATCGAATATCTGTATCGAAAAGGGTACGGTGCAACGCGAATAGCGGAACTTGTGAACCGCTCTAAAAGCTATATGGAACGATCACTAAGAGGATGTCCGACGTCTCCGTCACTCGCTAAGTACGTCGGCAGATTGTCAAACGGAATCAGACCGAAAAAGCAACTGGCTCTAGGATGGCACCACTTACACGAGAATACTTGATCAGTCGTGGCACTTGCTGCGGCCACGGGTGCCGCAACTGTCCCTATAAGGAAGAAAAGATGGACGATCCGATCTACGTTGCAACAATACCGTTTGACCTGTCAAACAATAACGACGGTCAAGGACGAGCATGGTATCGAACGGCAGCAGTCAAAAAGGCAATCACTGATCAGCTAGCACGCCAGGGAATGCACCGCGAGCCGTTCGAGTTTCCGGTTCGCGTTGTTCTTACGAGGATACTCGGACCGAAGCAAAAGCTATGGGATGCGGATTCTGTTCTGCGGGGATCAGCTAAACAACTGATTGATAGCTTGGTTGATGCCGGATGGTTTGTTGATGATGGTCCAAACTACATCACGAAAATGGATGGACGACAAGACAAGACAAGGCGGTCGGAAGGTCCGGCTGTTCTGATAGAAATATTCAAGGATGGTGATCATGACACATTACAATCAGCACACGTTTAGTGAGGAGCAAGCACTTGAGCGGCTACCGCACGAGCCGACGCAGGAAGAAATTAAGGCGATGTGTGCGGAGATCAGAAAAACATGGTCACCAGCAACGAGAAGATCACGCCGAGTGATCAACAATCAGATTCCGAAGGTAGCGGAGGTCAACGAGCCATGGGTAATCCAAGAACTCCCCTTACCACAAGATCAGCCGCTAAACAGTTGGGTGTAAGCCAGCAAACAGTACGCAACTGGATTGCGTGTGGAATGCTCAGAGGTTACATCGTCCCAAACGGCTCTCGTGCTTGCATAAGAACCGATCAGCAAGCGGTAGATGAGTTCTGGGAACGCTACTCAGGACAATCAGAGACAGCCAAGCAAACGAGCAAAGCATAAGTTTGACGGATGCCAATCGCGTGTGAGACTCAGTGCAAGGAGTCGAGCCGGTGGCAAAAAGAAAAGACAAACCAAACGTCGTCCGCGAAATGCTGCGTGACTATCCAGACGCGGACACTCGCACGCTGGCAAGGCTGCTTCATGAGAAGTATCCACACGAGTTCAAGTCAGTGGAAGTCGCCAGGACTCGGCTGCGATACCAGCGAGGAGCGGTTGGAAAAAAACAGCGAGAACAGCTAGTCGATGACGAACACGTCCGCGAACACGGCAAGCACAAGACGATCGTCTTTCCGAAAGGACTCAAACAGGTACAGAAGCCGGTAAAGATCCGCACGCCTGGCAAGTACCTGGTGCTTTCTGATCTGCACGTCCCCTATCACTGCGAGAAAGCACTGGAATCAGCTCTGCGAGCAGGAATCGACGCTGGATGCGAGCATCTGGTTCTCAATGGCGACTTCATGGACTTCTATCGCCTGAGCCGCTGGGATCAAGATCCTCGAGCCAGGAATCCAGAGGACGAACTGAAGATCGGTGCCGAGGTCATTGGCGAGCTAAACAAGCACTTCGGGCCGGACTCGGTTCGCGTGTTCAAGGTAGGCAATCACGAGCAACGATATCACAGCTACCTCTACCAGCGTGCGCCAGCATTGGTGGGAATGGAGGACTTCCGGCTCGATCGCATCCTGCCGCTGAAAGATCACAAGTGGAAGTTCATCCAGTCCAAGCAGGAATACCATCTCGGCAAGCTGCCACTGCTACACGGCCACGAGCTACCCAGGGGACTGACTGATCCGGTGAACATCGGACGCGGCGTTTACCTGCGAATCGCCGGAACTGCGATGGTGGGCCACTGGCATCGAACAAGCACGCACGTCGAGACAACCGGAATCGACGAGCGACTGGTGCCATGTTACTCGCTCGGATGTCTCTGCGACCTGAAGCCAGAGTACGCAACGATCAACAGGTGGAATCACGGCTTTGCCATCGTCACTGTCG